>Ga0208879_1000029_pt1 | contig 140758 bp, 129 predicted proteins | sample Knorr_S15_td_Bot_FD_185605 | JGI IMG/M metagenome (GOLD analysis project Ga0208879, IMG submission 185605) | Marine microbial communities from Southern Atlantic Ocean transect - Knorr_S15_td_Bottom_ad_5009_LV_A (SPAdes) (version 2) | ecosystem: Environmental > Aquatic > Marine > Oceanic...
TCGACGCCATCGAGAGCAAACTCGCGACTGGCACTGCGACGATCACCGGCTTGGCCGGGTTCCTGATTTTCTGCGGTGCGATGGGCAAGTCCGCCCAGGCGCCGCTGCACGTCTGGCTGCCGGACGCGATGGAGGGCCCGACGCCGGTCAGCGCGCTCATCCACGCTGCGACGATGGTGGCCGCCGGCGTGTACATGCTGTGCCGCGTGTTTTTCCTGATCGACGGCACGTGGGCGATGGAGGCAATCGCGTGGATCGGTGGTCTGACTTCGCTCATGGCCGCGCTGATGGCCGTGCAGCAGGATGACATCAAGCGCATTCTCGCCTACTCGACGCTCTCGCAACTCGGCTACATGGTGATGGCGGTTGGGCTGGGTTCGCCCGATGCGGCGATGTTTCACCTGACGATGCATGCGTCCTTCAAGGCGCTGCTCTTTCTCGGGGCCGGTTCGGTGATCGTGGCGCTACATCACGAGCAGGACATTTGGAAAATGGGCGGGCTGCGCGAGCGGATGCCCAAGACGTACTGGACGTTTTTGATCGGCACGATGGCGCTCTGCGGCGTGCCGCTGTTCAGCGGCTTTTTTAGCAAGGAAGCCATCCTCGACGCCGCACTGGAGAACAATCTTTTGCTGTTTTTCGTCGCCCTGTTCGTCGCTTTGCTGACGACGTTTTACATGACACGACTCTTTGTCGTGGCGTTCATGGGCAAGCCGCACTCGAGCCACGCCGAGAAAGCGAAGGAGAGTCCTGCCGTGATGACCGTGCCGCTGCTCGTGCTTGCGGTGCCGTCGGTTATCGCCGGTTACTTCAACGCTCACGCGCCGAACCCGCTGGTGCTGGCCGCCTCGCTCGTGGTGCTGGTGTTCGGCATGCTCGTGGCCAACACCGTTTACAGCGGAGCCAAGGCCGATCCGCTCCCGGCAAGGTTTGGCCGCTTGGCCAAGGCGCTGCGCAACCGGTTTTGGTTCGACGAAATTTACCAGTGGCTCATCGACAATGTGCAGGAGAACTTGGCCAAGCTGGCGGACGCCATCGACCGCTGGGTGATCGCCGGGTTGCTGGTGCGCGGCGCACACGGAACGACCGAGTTGGCCGGGCGCGTGTTGCGCCTGGCCCAGACCGGCAACCTGCAGACGTACGCATTTTGGTTCGCGGCCGGCATGGCTGCGCTGTTGGTTTTCACTTTGAGTTGATCGAAAAATGGACTGGTTGTTTTTGATCATTGTTTTGTTGCCGCTGCTCGCCGCTGCGGCCGTCGGGTTCGTGCCCGGCAGCAAACGGCGGGCGATCCGCGGCATCACGATCGGTGCGTCCGGCTTGTCGCTGCTTTGCGCGTTGATTGCGTTTTTGTCTTTTGACGTTGGCGGCGGGTTGCAGTTCGAAACCAAGGTCGTGTGGGTCGAGAGCCTCGGACTACATTTTCACTTGGCCGCTGACGGCATCAACATCGGCATCATTTTGATGGGCGCGATCGTGGCGTTTGCGGCTTCCTGCTGCGCGGATGACATCACGCATCGGGTGAAGGAGTTTCATATTCTGCTCAACCTGATGATCGGCGGTATCCTCGGCGCGTTTGCCTCGATGGATCTGTTTTTCTTCTATTTCTTCCACGAACTCGCGCTGGTGCCGACCTTCATCATGATCGGCGTGTGGGGCAGGGGAGCGAACCGCAATTATGCCACCTACAAAATCACGCTCTACCTCAGTCTCGGCGCGTTGCTGGCGCTGATCGGCTTGATCGGCGTGTACGTGCAGACCGGCGCGGAGTCGTTCAGCATCCCCGACTTGATCGCCACCGTGCAGGAATCGCCGATCGACGAGTCGGCGCAACAATGGATTTTCCCGCTGCTGATGTTCGGCTTCGGCATTCTGGCTTCGCTGTGGCCGTTCCACACTTGGGCGCCGCTTGGCTACGGCGCGGCACCGACCGCCACTGCGATGCTGCATGCCGGCGTGCTGAAAAAGTTCGGCCTGTACGGCATCATCCGCGTGGCCATCCCAATGGCACCGGCCGGCGCGCAAAGCTGGCTCGGGGTGCTGGCGTGGCTGGCCTTGGCCAATTTGCTGTATTGCGGCTTGGTTGCCGTTCGCCAAAAAGACCTCAACCAACTCATCGGCAACTCTAGCGTCGCGCACATGGGTTTCATTTTCCTCGGCATCGCCAGCCTGAACGTGATCGGCCTGACCGGTGCGGTGCTGGTGATGATCGCCCACGGCTTGCTCGCCGCCTTGGCTTTCGGCTTGAGCGGGCATTTGTATCGGCAAACCGGCTCGCTCGACATGAGCCGCATGGGTGGTTTGCTGCGCCAAATGCCGCTCGCCGGCTCTGCGCTGCTGATGGCGCTTCTGGCTGGTTGCGGCTTGCCGGGCTTCGCCAATTTCGCTGGTGAAGTGACGATCTTTTTCGCAGCCTGGTCGGCTGGCTTGAAGACCATCACGGTGATCGCCGCGTGGAGCGCACTGGTGATCGGCGGCCTGTACATGATGCGCGCCACTCGCAGTATCCTGCATGGGCCGCGTGGTGACGACTGGGCCAAGGCGAGCGACGTTAGCCCGCTGATCGCGACCGCGCTTGGCCTGCTGCTCGCCGCGCTGCTGGTGTTCGGCTTCGCGCCGGGGTTGCTGACCAAGAGCATCGAGAATGAGGTGACGAAGAGCGTGCTCTTGGCCAAGCCGGCTGCCGATGCAAGCCAAGCGCAAGCCACGGAGGTGGCCGGGAGGTAACGCGACATGGACGGTCAACTGCAATTCATACAACTCGAGGTGATGGTGGTGGCGCTGGGGCTGCTCGTCCTGCTCGCCGACTTGTTCCTGTCGGAGTCGGTGCGTCGCTCGCTTGGCTACTTTGCCGCCGGGGCGCTTGGCCTTGTGTTCCTGTTGAGCTTTCGCGGCAGTTACGTCGGCTTGGTGGACGGCGAGGCGTTCGACGGGATTTATCGACTCGACGGCTTGGCGCTGTTTTTCAAGCGGTTCTTCCTGTTGACGGCAATCTTCGTGCTGGTGTTTGCGGTGGACTTCGCCTCGCGGTTGAGGAGCGGCGTGTCGGAGTATCTCGCGTTTATCCTGTTTGCGTTGTCCGGGATGATGTTCGCCTCCTCGGCCAACGACTTCAGTTTGTTGTTCGTCGCGATCGAGTTGATCACCGTGACATTTTACATCCTCGTCAGTTTCCAGCGGCACCGGATGCACTCGCTCGAGGCGGGGGTGAAATATCTCATCCTCGGCGCGGTGTCGTCGGCGTTTTTGGTGTATGGCATCGCGCTCGTTTTCGGCGAGGCCGGCAGTCTCAAGTTCGATGTGATCCGCGAAGCGCACGCCGGGTTGCTGGGGAGCAACGTGTTTTTGTTTGGGATGCTGTTTGTGTTCGCCGGGCTGGCGTTCAAGATTTCCGCGTTCCCGTTTCAGATCTGGGCACCGGACGTGTACCAAGGCGCGCCCGCTCCCACGACGACGTTTCTCGCGGTCGGCTCCAAGGCGGCCGGCTTCGTGTTGCTGATCCGCCTGTTCGGCAGCGTTGTCCCGGAACTCACCGCCCAATGGACGAGCATGCTGATGGTCGTCGCTGCGCTGACGATTTTATACGGCAACCTCTGCGCCCTGCCGCAGCGCAACCTCAAGCGCTTGCTCGCTTACTCCGGCATCGCCAACGCCGGTTACCTGCTCATGGGCATCGTGGCCCAGTCGCGCGAAGGCACGGTGGCGATTTTGTACTACCTCGCCGGTTACCTGTTCACGCTCGTGGCGGCGTTCATGATCATCAACCTGCTCACCCGCGAGGGGGAGGGCGAGGACATCTCCTGTCTCGCGGGGCTGAACAAACGCTCGCCGTTCCTCGCCTTGGCGCTGACGCTGTGCGCCGTGTCGCTGGCTGGCATCCCGCCGTTGGCCGGGTTCTTTGGAAAATTTCTGCTGGTTAAATCTGTGGCGGCCAAGGCGTTCGGTGACGTCGGATACTTCGCGCTGTTGGCCGTGGCGGTGTTTGGCGTTGTGGTGTCGATCTACTATTACTTCGGCATCATCCGTACCATTTACTGGTCGAAAGACACGCCCGACAACTCGCCAGTGGCGATCGCTTGGCCAACGCGAATCGTGCTTGGCCTCTGCGTCGCGGCGATCCTTTACCTCGGCCTGCTGCCCAACAAGCCCATCAACTGGGCCAATGCCGCCGCCAAGATCGAGACTGTTGCCAAGTAAATCAGCGGCGAGCGAAGAGTTTGCCGGGGAGTTGCTTGGCCAAGCGCTTCATTTCCAGCCCGAGCAGGGCCACCGAGACCATCGGTGTCGGCAGGTCACTTTTGGCGATGATTGTGTCGATCGTTTGCTCGGTGGTTTCGAGCACGTCGAACACGGCTTGTTCCTGTTCCGTGAGATTAGCCAGCGGCATCGGCTCGGAGTCATCCGCTTGGCCAAGCGCCTGGTTGGGGAACAGATGCTCGAACTCGGCGAGGATGTCCTCTGCGTTTTCGCACAGCGCGGCGCCGTTGCGGATGAGATTGTGGCAGCCGCGGCTCTGCGGCGAGTCGATCCGCCCCGGCACGGCGAACACCTGCCGGTTGTTGTCGGCGGCCATGTTGGCTGTGATGAGCGCCCCGCTTTTTTGGTTCGCCTCGACAACGACCGTGCCGAGCGTCATCCCGGCGACGATGCGGTTGCGGATCGGGAAGCTCTGCTTGTCGCCCTTGCGATTGAACGGGAACTGGGTGATGACGGCGCCGTTGTCGGAGATGCGTTCGTACAACTCCGCGTTTTCCGCCGGGTAAACAATGTTGATACCGGTGCCGAGTACGGCGATCGTTCGGCCCTTGGCCGAGAGCGCGCCCTGGTGCGAGGCGGAGTCGATGCCGCGCGCGCCGCCGCTGACCACCGTGATACCGTGACCGGCGAGTTGGTAGGCGAGCTTGCGGGCGGCGTCCTGCCCGTAATGCGTGGTGCGCCGCGCACCGACCATCGCGATGCTGTTTTTGTCCTCCGGCAGCAGGCGGCCCTTCACGTAAAGGACGATCGGCGGGTCGTAAATCTCGCGGAGCAACTCAGGGTACTCGTCGTCAGTTTGAAAAACGAGCCGCGCGCCAAAGTCCTCGGCGCGCTTCAACTCCCCGGGCAAATCGGTGGTGGATTGCCACTGCACAATCGTGCCGGCCAAGTCGTCGCCGATGCCCTTGACGCGCATCAGCGCCGAGCGGTTTGCCTGCAGTACCTTGGCGGCGTCGCCGAAGCACTCGAGCAACTGCCGCACGCGAACCGGCCCGATCCCCTCGAGCAGATTCAAAACCACCAATGCCTCTCGCGCATCCACGGGCGGACGTTAGCGAGGGAAGTTAACTGACACCAGCGGGAAAGAAAAAAGGCGGCCGGTGGGCCGCCTTCGGAAAATGTTGTCGGGCTGTTTTAAACCTCCGAGGTGCAGGCGTCGTAGAATTCGAGGAACTGGTTTTTCTCCTCGGTGGTGCGGACGCGCATGGCCGCTCGCGGGTGTTGGTTGAGGAGGCCGGTGACCACGTACGGGATGAGGGCACCCCATTCCTTGGTGCGGCGCATGGGCATCAGGTGATCCTGCAGCAGCTTGAAAATCGGGCGGAGGTTGAACTTCGGGTTTTTGAGGAAGCCAATCAGCAGTTCCATCGGGCAGTTGCCGGCACCGCGGCCGAGGCCGAGCATGGTGGCGTCGATGCGGTTCGCGCCCTGGATGATCGCCTCGATGGTGTTGGCGAAGGCCAGCTGCATGTTGTTGTGCGTGTGGATGCCGACCTCTTTGCCGGTGGCGTTGGCCATGGCGACGTATTTTTTGACGAGCGCACGAATCTGCTCGTGATAAAGCGAGCCGTAACTGTCGACGACGACGATGGTTTCCACCGGGGTCTCGGCGAGGATTTCCAGCGCTTTGTCAATCTCGGAATCGGCGACGGTGCTGATGGCCATGATGTTGCAGCACGTCTCGTAGCCTTTGTCGTGGGCGTCATTGATCATGTCCACCGCAGTCGGAATCTGGTGTGCGTAGGTGGCGACGCGAATGCAGTCGAGCACGCTTTGTTCGGCAGGCAGGATGTCGGTTTTGTAATCGGTCTTGCCGGCGTCGGCCATGGCGGTGAGCTTGAGCTTGGTGTCGTTGTCGCCGACAACGCGGCGCATGCTGTCCTCATCGCAAAACTTCCAGTCACCATGCTCCTTGCGGGCGAACTGGGTCTTGGAGGCTTTGTAACCAAGCTCCATGTAGTCGATGCCGGATTCGATGGCGGTGTCGTAAACGGCCTTGACGAAGTCGTCTTCGAACAGATGATTATTAATCAGGCCACCGTCGCGGACCGTGCAATCCAGCACTTTGATCTCGGGTCGGAACGTCACCCAAGGGGCATTTTCTTTAGTTTCACTCATATTACAGTTTGGTTGCAGGAAACCAAAAAGCCTAAAGGCCCAAGCGTTTGGGTCTTCAGCCAATTTGTTTCCCGGCGGAAAAGGGCGCGGATTGTCTCAAATACGAAGCAAATGGAAAGCGTTAAAAATGCTTTTATTATTTTTTCGCCGCCGGGTTTTCCTTGGCGTAAATGGCACTAATTGGATGGATGTCGAGGATGTTCGGGTGGATGCCGCCGATGCGATTCGGATGGTAGATATTGATGCCGACGTAAAAGAACAGCGGCAAGATCGGCAACTCGTCGGTGATGAGAATGGTCTCGGCTTGGCGAAACAACTTGTTGCGCTTGGCCAAGTCCGAGGTGGCGTTGGCCAAGCGGATGAGCCGGTCGTAGTCGGCGTTCGACCAGCCGGTGCGGTTGTTGCCGTTCTGCGTCATGAACATGTCGAGGAAAGTGTTCGGATCGTTGTAATCACCGATCCAGCTGCTGCGGGTGACGTGGTAGTCGAGCGCGCTTTGTGCCGCGAGATAGACTTTGTTCTCCGCTTGGCGCAGCTTGACTTGGATGCCCAGTGTCTCACGCCACATTCGCTGCAACTCGACTGCGATATTTTTGTTCAGCGGACTTGAGTTGAAAAGATACTCGAAGTTGGTCGGGAAACCTTTGCCGTCGGGGTAGCCGGCCTCGGCGAGCAACTGCTTGGCCAAGCCGGGGTCATGCGCGGGGCCGGTTGGCGAGGTGTAGTTGCCGGTGCCGGGCGGGACGAAATGTTCGGCCGGACGCTCGCCGCCCTTGGTGTATTTCTCGACCAGGCGGGCCTTGTCGATGGCCAAGGCCATTGCCTTTCGGACGCGCGGATCGTCCAGCGGTTTTTTCGTGACGTTGAACCGCACGAAGTAACTGCCGAGATAATCGAACTTGTGAAAGTAAGATCGCTTGCTGAGGGCATCGAGCAGCTCGGTCGGCACGAGGCTCTTGTCCCATATAACATCGGCTTGCCCGGTTTCAAACAGGTTGATCGCTGTCGCCGGTGACTCGACAGGCAGAAGATCGACGACATTGTTGCGCGTGTTGGCGGCGTCCCAGTAAAGCGGATTATTGCGGAGGCGCACCCGGTCGCGCACGTGCCAAAACTCAAGCGTGTGCGAGCCGCTTACCGGCAACGGAAGTTGGAGGCACCATTGGTCGCCGTGCCGCGTGATCGCTTTTTCTGGCACGACGGCGAGCGTCCAAAACGCGCACAACTCGAGGAAAAACGGTGTGTGTGCGACCAACTCGACGCGCACGGTTTTGTCGCCAATTGCCCGGACGCCGAGTTGGCTCAAGTCGGTGATTTTCCCGGCGTTGATTGCCTCGGCATTCTTCACGTAAAAGAGCATTCCGGCGTAGTCGCTGGCGGTGGCGGGATCGACGGCGCGGCGCCACGAGTAAACCACGTCGCGCGCGGTGATCGGCTCGCCGGTGGACCACTGGAGGCCGTCCCGCAAATGAAAGGTGTAAACGGTGCCGTCGCCGGAAATGTCCCAGCGCTTGGCCAAGGCCGGCTCGGCCTGGGCGGTGACGGCGTTGAAGCGGGTGAGCCCCTCGAACAGCGCCGAGACGATGCGGCCGTCCGCCTGGCTGGTGATGATCGCCGGGTCGAGCGACTCGGGGTCGGGGCCGTTGATGACGACGAAGTCGGCCGGTTCGTGTTGCTGAAAACAGCCGGCTTGGCCAAGCAGGCCAAGGCACAAAAAAAGCGTCCCCAGCCGTTGCACAGGAACGCTTTTGAAAATCATGGGAGCTTCGCTTATTTTTTCTCCTCGCCCTTGGGCGGAGCGGCGGGTGTCTCAGCGGGCTTCTCGACGGCAGCCGGTGCGGGGGTCGCGGCGGGGGCGCTGGGCGCGGCTCCCTCAGCCTTGCCGGTCGCCTCTGCCGGGGCCGTTAAAGCGGGGTTGGCTGGCGGGTTGGCTGCCGCCGGTGCCCCGTCTCCGGCAAGCCGCTCGCTCAAGCCGCCCTTGTCGGTGCCGCCGATGACGGCCAGCACCAGGCAGAGCAACAGGAACAGCGATGCGGAGACCTTGGTGAGCTTGGTCAGCACGTTACCTGCGCCTGCGCCGAGCGCCATGTCCAGCGTCCCGCCACCAAAAGCGAGGCCCGAGCCGGATTCCTTCTTCGGCAGCTGAATCAGGATCAGCAGCACGAGGAAGAAGCAGTTCAGGACGAGTACGGTTGTTAATATTAGAGTCATGGTTTCGTTTTGTTATGTCAGATCGAGTTCAGGATAATCTCGGAAAAGTTTCTCACGTCCAGCGAGGCACCACCCACGAGGGCTCCGTCCACGTCGGTTTGGCTCATCAACTCACGCGCATTGTCCGGCTTGACGCTGCCGCCGTACTGGATGCGCGATCGCCTAGCTGTGTCCTCGTCAAAAATGTCGCCCACCAGATTGCGAATGAATGCATGCACTTCCTGCGCTTGGGCGGACGTGGCTGTTTTGCCAGTGCCGATGGCCCAGACCGGTTCGTAGGCGACGACCGTGCCTTCCATTTGGGCTGTGGTCAAGCCTGCCAAGCTGCCCCGGATCTGCGTGCCGACGACTTCTTCCGTGCGGCCGCCTTCGCGATCCTCGAGCTGTTCGCCCACGCAGACGATCGGTTTCAAGCCGGCCTCGTGGGCGGCCTTGGCCTTGGCGGCCACCAATTCGTCCGACTCGCGCTGGTACTGCCGCCGCTCCGAGTGGCCGAGGATGACGTACTTGGCGGAGAATTCCTTGAGCATCCCGGCGGCGATTTCGCCGGTGTGGGCGCCGTAGCCGTTCTCGCTCATGTTTTGCGCGCCGAGCCGAATGTTCGAGTCGATCACCACCTCGGACACCGCAGCCAGTGCGGTGAAAGGCGGGCAGACGGCGATGTCGACCTCCGTGACGTCCTTGAGTTCTCGAACCAAGCCGTTGGCCAAGTCGAGTGATTCGGCGACGGTTTTATTCATCTTCCAGTTTCCAGCCACGATCAGTTTGCGTTCTTTTTCCATGCGTAAAATTATTTGTCGGTCAAGGCCGCGACTCCGGGCAGTTCCTTGCCCTCAAGAAACTTGAGGCTCGCGCCGCCGCCGGTACTCATAAACGTGACTTGGTCACCGAGGCCGGCCTTGTTCAGCGCCTTCACACTGTCGCCGCCGCCGATGATGCTCTTGGCCCCGTTGGCGGTCGCCTCGCACACGGCCTTGGCCACGGCGAAGGTGCCCCCGGCGAACCGGGCGTCCTCGAAGATGCCCATTGGGCCGTTCCACAAAATCGTCTTCGCCCCGGCGATCACCTCGCAAAACCTGGCCGCCGACTTGGGGCCGATGTCCACGCCCTCGACGTCGTCGGGGATGTTTTCGCTGTCGTTCGTGCGATGCTCGCCAAAGGCAAACTTGCCGTCGATCTCGGTCGGGACGGCGACGATGTTGTCGGTCGGGATCAAAAACTGCACGCTGCGCTCGGCGGCCTTGTCGAGGGCGGCCCGGGCGATGACCACCTTGTCCCGCTCGACGAGCGACTTGCCGACCGTGAGGCCCTTGGCCAGCTTGAACGTGTACGCCATCGCGCCGCCGATGAGGATCGTGTCGGCCTTGTCGAGTAGCCGATCGATCACCTTGATTTTATCGGAGACCTTTGCGCCGCCGAGAATCACGACGAACGGGCTTTCGGGTGACTTGAGTTCGTCGCCGAGAAACTGCAACTCGCGCTCCATCAGCAATCCGGCCACGCATTGGCCGGCGCGGGCGTTGAGCACATCGGCCACACCGGCGGTGGAGGCGTGTGCGCGGTGTGCTGCGCCGAAAGCGTCGTTCACGAACACGTCGGCGTCGCCGGCGAGTTGCTCGGCGAAGGTCGGGTCGTTGGCTTCCTCCTCGACGTGGTAGCGGACATTTTCCAAAAGCAACAGGCCACCGTCCTCCAGCTTGGCTGCGGCATCCTCGGCCGCTTGGCCAACGCACTGGTCGCAGAAGGCGACCGGCTTGCCGGTCAGCCCGGCGAGTTTGTCGGCGACAGGGCGGAGGCTCATCGATGGCACGCGCTCGCCTTTCGGGCGGCCAAGGTGCGCGGTGAGGATGACTTTCGCGCCGTTCTCGATCATCAACTTGAGCGTCGGCAGGGTGGCGCGGATGCGGGTGTCGTCGTTGATGACCATCGCGCCGTCCTGCTCGGCCATGGGCACGTTGTAGTCCACGCGGGTCAGCACGCGTTTGCCCTGCAAATCGATGTCGTTGACGGTTAGTTTGGCCATTAACCCCCGAAAAAAGGGCGTAAAACCATACCCACGAACCGTTAAATGTCAACGGTTAATACCACTGTAACGGCGAAAAACAGCCGTTTTTGGCTACAATCGAGGACGAGGTGGCTTGACCGGGGTCCGCCATGGCTGAGCGCCGGTGAGCTTGGTGCGGCGCTTGTAAACGCGGTTGCCGGTGGCGATGTAGAGGGTCTTCCAGTCCTTGCCGCCGAAGGCGGTGTACGACACGCGCTTGGCCAAGCGCGGCTTGGGCAAAATCAGGTGCACACGGCCGGGCTGATCGCAGATTTGCACGCCCAACTCGGTGGCGGCAACGAGCCACCCGTCGCGGCTCACGCACATGCCGTCGAGGTGTCCCTCGAGTGAGTTGGACGGCACGTGCATGTAGTAGTACTCCTGCTTGTTCGCCAGCGTGCCGTTGTCGTTGATGGTGTAGCTGTAAATGAACCGGCCGGGGAAGTGCCCGACGAACAGCATCGTCTGGTCTGCGCTCATCGTGAGGCCGTTCGGGTTGCGGAAGTTGTCCACGACGACCGCTTGGCCGGAGCCTTTGCGGATTATCATTATTTTGTTGTCTGCCGGGTTGGTGAAATAAACCGTGCCGTCGTGGCGCACCACGAGGTCGTTGCACTTGACGCCCTCGGCGATGACGGTGCGGTTGGCTGTTTTCGGATCCCACGCGGCGATCTGCCCCGCGCCGTTGGCTGCGCCGTAGAGCAGACCGTCCGGGCCAAGGCGCAGGCCGTTGGCACGACCGGTGTTCTCGGCGAACAACTCGACTTTGTCGTCGGGGCCGATGCGGTAGATTCTCGATGCCGGCACGTCGGTGAAAAACACGTTGCCATCGGGCATCGCGGCCAGGCCCTCAGCCCAGCCGTGGCCGTCGCTGAGCAGTTGCCAATCCTCGCCCGGCTCAAGGAAGCGCACCGCCTCGTTGCGGCACTGGTCGTAATGCGTCTTCACCTCGGCGGCATCGCTGTGCCAAAGCCAGCGCATCGCGTCGGGGAAAATCGCGTTGCCGTGTTTGCGGCTGTGACGGCCCTTGCCCCATTCGTGTTTCAACTCGTAGCCGGAAAACTTAAACGCGCGCTGCATCATCTGGTTGGCAATCCACCAGTCGCCGCCGTAAATGTTCAGGTCGTTTTCGCCGTCCTGCAAAAAGATGCGGAGTGGCTTCGGCTCGGTTTTTCGGATGAGTGTCGGGATCTCGTCGCCGCCGCGAAGACCGACGTAAGTGCCGATGGTCGAGTAAACACGGCGAAACGAATCCGGCCGGTGCCAGGCGACATTGAAGGCGCAGATCGCTCCGGAGCTGGCACCGGTGATGCCGCGCAGGTTCGGGTCGGTGCTGAACGTGACGCCGTGAGCCCGTTCGATGTGCGGCAGCAGTTCGTCGATCAAAAACCGCGAGTAGCGGTTGCTCATGTCGTCGTACTCGAGGCTGCGGTTGAATCGGGCCTGGGCGTTTTCGTTTTGGGCCGGCACCACGCCGGGATTGACGAACACGCCGATCATCACAGGGATGTCACCCTGGTGGATGAGGTTGTCGAGCGCGTTGAAGGTGGCGCTGTTGACATAGGCTTTGCCGTCCTGAAACACCATCAGGCTGGCCGCCTGGCCGGGTTTGTACTGCGCTGGCACGTAAATCCAGTAGTGGCGATCCGTTCCGGGGTACACCGTGGAGTCGGCAAACTTGGCTTGGGTAACTTTGCCGCTGGGAACGCCAGCCTGCTTTTTCGAGTCGGGATGGACGGGGTACTGCTCCTGTTGCGAGAAGGCGCTTGGCGCGAACAGCGAGCCGGCGATGATGAGCTTGGCCAGAAAGGAAATGGTTTTCACGCGGCGCAGGGTAGGGGAACCAAGCTTGGCTGTCACGCCGCCGCGCTTGGGCAAGTTGATCAAAATTTCGCCGCGTGCTTGCCGATTGGATGGCGTGTCCCTACTCTCCCCGGCGATGTCTGGCTTGGGGCCTAAAGCCATCCTCGCACTGGAGGACGGCACCATTTTCGAGGGGCAGGCGTTCGGCGCTTCCGCGTCGGTCGCCGGGGAGGTTTGTTTCAACACCTCGATGACGGGGTATCAGGAAATCCTGACCGACCCGTCGTACAAGGGGCAGATCATCACGATGACCTATCCGCTCATCGGCAACTACGGTGTCAACGAGCAGGACGTGGAGTCGTACCAGACGCACGCCAGCGGGTTTGTCGTCCGTGAACTGTCGCCGGTCGTGAGCAACTACCGCGCGGACAGTTCGCTCGGCGACTACATGGAACGCAACGGCATTCCCGGCATCCAGGGCATCGACACCCGGGCGCTGACCAAAAAGCTGCGTGTCCGCGGCGCGATGAACGGCTATCTCACGACCGAGAGCGACGCCACCGCCGAGAGCGCCTTGGCCAAGGCGAAGGAGTGGCCCGGACTGGTCGGCGTCGATTACGTGAAAGAGGTCACCCACGAGTCGGCATTTGCGTGGGATGAAAACGATGAGTTGAGCCCGGCGTTTCGGCTGCCCAAGGGGCCGGACGAAATCGACGGACGCAGCCAGCGCGATCCCATGCCGGCGGCGGACATCCCGATTGTCGCCTACGATTTCGGCGTCAAGTACAACATCCTGCGTAAGCTGCGGCAGACCGGTTTTGCGGTGACGGTGGTGCCGGCGGACACACCGGCGGAGGAGGCGCTCAAGCATAACCCGGCCGGCATTTTTCTCTCAAACGGCCCCGGTGACCCGGCGGCGGTGACGTATGCGGCGGAAGCGGCCGCGGCGTTGCTGAAGAAGGGACTGCCGATTTTTGGCATCTGCCTTGGCCACCAAATTCTCAGCCTGGCCATGGGCGGCAAGACGAGCAAACTGAAGTTCGGCCATCGCGGCGCCAACCAGCCGGTGAAGGATTTCGAGAGTGGCCGGGTGGAGATCACGTCGCAAAACCACGGCTTCACAGTGGACACCGACTCGCTGCCAAGCGACGTGGCGGTGAACCGGATCAACCTCAACGACCAGACGGTCGAGGGCCTGCGGCACAAGACCAAGCCGGTGTTCTGCGTGCAGTATCACCCGGAGGCCTCGCCCGGCCCGCACGACTCGAGCGGCATGTTCGGCGAGTTCCGCCAATTGATCGAGAAGCACGGCTGAAAGTCGCCAAGCGCTTGGCCAAGTGCGACCAATAAAAAAGCAGGACGGTGTGTCCTGCTTTTCTCGTGATCGATTGGGGTTACTTTGTGACCCTTCGGAATTCCCCCGGGTTGATGAACAGCTTCTTGTTCCCCTTGTGTTTCAGGAAGGACTGCGTCAGTACTTCAGTAGTTTTCAAGTCATCATCCACCAAGTCAGCGTTCAGTAACTTGATTTCGAGTTCACCGTTCGCCAGTCGATACGAGGCGACGTGGAAAAGATTCTTCTCATCTTTTTTCGGAGGGCCTTCGCTGGTGCCGATGGCCTGAAGCTGAACACACGACACATCCCCGAGTTTGACTGGATAGGCCCGGAAATACATTCCGTCATCCTTAACGGGATAATGAATCATGTACTCGGTGGTTGAGTACTTGAGTATCATCATCCGTTCATCTTGATCTGGCTCCTCTCCTTCATCCGGAATCGCCTCCCACAGGCCGAGCACTGCCGAGTCGATCGCAATGGTGTGATCTTCTGTCAAGGGCGCTTCATACTCGCACCCACAAAAAAGCAAGACAGCCCCCATCAAAAACGCTGTCTTGCTCTTCATCCTGAAATCTCCTTTTCGGTTAACTGGCCGGAGCCCCCTCTGCCGTGGCCTCGGGCTCCTTTTCCGGAAGCGGGTTGGTGCTTTCGACGCGAACCTTGAGGGTGGTCTTAACCTCGGGGTGCAGTCGCAGTTCGACGTCGTGGTCGCCGACGGTGCGGATCGGCTCCTCGAGGTGAACCTTGCGGCGGTCGATCTTGATCTCGAACTGCTCGTCGAGTTGCTCGATGATGTTTGCCGGGGTGACTGAGCCGTACATTTTGCCGGTGTCGCCAGTCTTGACCTTCAGGTGCAAAATCAGGTGCTTGAAGCTTGCGGACAGTTCCTTGGCATCCTTGGCTTCGCTGATCTCGCGGGATCGGCGCTGCTTGCGGAGGGCCTCAAGGCGGCGTTCGTTGCCCTCGGTCAACGGAATGGCCAGCCCCTGGGGCAGGAGATAGTTGCGGGCGTAGCCGGTGGCCACGTTGACCTGGTCGGACTCCCCGCCCAGACCATCCACATTCTTGATTAAAATAACGTCAGTCTTAGCCATGATTCACTTGGTTTGTTTAAAGGTTGTGTTCAGAACGGGACGTCGTCGTCCCCGGGGCCGTCAACGGGCGGGCCATCAGTGGGCGGGCCATCAGCGGGCGGGCCATCAGCGGGTTGGGATGGCGGCGGTGGGGCGGATTGCTGCGGGGCAGGGGATCCTTCATCACCCTGGCCGCCGCCAATGAACTCGAAGCGATCCAGCACAACGCCTAATTTGCTGCGTTTTTGACCGGTGTTTTTGTCATCCCATTGGTCAAACTTCAATCTGCCCTCGATGTGGATCCCTTTTCCCTTCTGGAAATATTGCCCGATCACTTCGGCTTGTTTGCCGAAAGCTGTGATATCGATGTACGTGACTTCCTCTTTTTGGTTCCCGTCCTGATCTTTCCAGCGCCGGTTTGTTGCAATGCCGAAACCTGCGATGGCAGTTCCACTGGGCGTGTAGCGCAGTTCGGGGTCGCGGGTCAGGTTGCCCATCAGGATGACTTTATTGAAGCTTGCCATGGCTTGAGTCTAGCGCAATAGGGGTGGGGGTCAATCCGCTTTAGCCCAGACATGTGATGAAAACGCGGAAGACATCCTTGATTTTCAGCAGGCGCTTTTTCAGGTCGTTGGTCGCGGCGGGGTCGCCCTCAAACGTGACCTCGAGGTAGAAGCCGTCCGGGTTCTTGCGGTTGGCCACCCGGGCAAAATCCTTCTGGCCGACTGCATTGAACTCGCCGGTTTTTCCGCCGGCCGTGTCTATCTCGGCCGAGATGAGGTTTTGCAGTTCCTCGACGGTGCTTTCACGTCCTGTTTCCTTCAGGATGATCGTCCCTTCGTATTTCGTCATCTGTCTTTTTTTCTGTTGGGGCGTAGTCCCCGTTGTATTCGTTCATTGCCTGGCCGATGCCTTGCATCACCCAGCAGGCAAGCTGGTCTGCCGCGGTTTCCAGGACTTTTTCCAGCAGCCCGGTCTCCGAGTCGGCGAATTTGCCGAGCACGAAGCCGGATACATCCCGGTTCGGTTCCGGCCGGCCAATCCCCAGCCGCAGCCGGGGAAAATCGTCTTTCCCGAGCGATCCCTGTATGGAGTCCAAGCCCCGATGGCCGCCTGTCCCTCCGCCCGGCCGCATGCGGACGGCCCCGAGGGGCAGGTCGAGATCATCGACCACCACCATGACCCGCCCGTTGGGGATCTGGTAGTACTGGGCCAAGGGCGCCACGGATTGACCGCTCAAGTTCATGTAGCCCTGTGGCTTGCTTAAAAAGACGGTGTTGCCGTCCTGCCTGCCCTTGGCCAGGCGGGCGGTGAACTTTTTGCTCGCTTCCCACTCTACACCCAAGCGCTTGGCCAAGCGGTTGAGTACCATGAACCCGACATTATGCCGGGTGGCGGCGTAATCCTTTCCGGGATTGCCCAAGCCCACGATCAGGAATGTCTCTTCCATGCGTGGGCCTTCTCAAAGAACACGACGCCTCAGCCCGTTGGGCGGATCGTCGTTTGAAATTTTCAACCTTCCTTCTTTTCCTCGCCAGCAGCGGCATCCGCGGAGGCAGCTTCCTTGGCGCCCTCTTCCGTAGTGGCTTCGCCCTCACCCTCGGCCGCGGCTGCTGCAGCTGCGGCTTCGGCTGCTGCTGCATCTTCTTCCTCGGCCTTGGCCATCATGCGTGAGGTGGTCACTCCGACCGCCTGAGCCTTCGGCTGGCCGATGGCGACGATGCCCTTGGGCAAAACAAGTTCCTCCAAGCGGATCGATTGGCCAACCTCCAGTTGGCTGACGTCAGGCTCGATACATTCCGGGATGTCAGCCGGTTTGCCCTTAAGTTTGATCGTGTGCATCGGCGTCTGCAAGACGCCTCCCAATTGCACGCCTACAGCGGTTCCGACAGGCCGCAGCGGGACTTGGGCAGTGACGACACTGTCCTTGGTCAAGCGCATGAAATCGACGTGAATGAAGTGGTTCGTCAGGGGATTTTTCTGCGTTTCCTGAACCAGGGCCATGCTCTTTTTGCCGTTAATATCCAGTTCCACCAGGAAATTCTTGGCCACGGTGGACTTTACGGCCTTTTCAAACTGCTTGGCTTCGAGCTCGACGGTTTCCGGTTCGCCATTGCCATAGACGACACCGGGCAAAGAGCCGGCGTTGCGGAGTTTTTTGCTGCCGATGGTCTTGGTCAACACACGCGGATTGGCCGCCAATGAGATTGCTTTCATTTTATTAAATAACTTGCTCCCCGAGGGTGCTCAGGTGGTGCGCGCTCCCTTAAATTGGAACAGCGAGTTCACCGAGGAATTGTTGTGGATTCGCTGGATGGCTTCTCCCAGCAATCCCGCAACAGAGAGGGTGTTAATGTTCAACCCCTCGATTTCGGGGCGGGGGACTGTATCAGTCGTTATCAATTCGTCAATACAAGAGTTTTTCAGGCGGTCAATGCCTAAATCATTGAGAATCGTGTGCGAAACACAGGCCCGGACGCTCGCCGCCCCTCGCTCCTTGAGAATGACAGCAGCGTTGACCAGCGTGCCGGCCGTCTCGGTGAGGTCATCGACCAAAAGGGCATTTTTGCCCTCAATATCGCCGATAATGCCCATCGACTCCGTATCGGTGGCGCTCGTGCGGCGTTTTGCGACGATCGCCAGGTCGGCCCCGAGCATTTCCGAGTAGGCGTGGGCCATTTTCAAGCCACCCACATCCGGGCTGACGACCACTTGATCGTCCCGCTTGGCATATTTGAGATAGGCGAAAATCACCGGCGAGGCGTACAGATGATCCACCGGGATGTCGAAAAAGCCCTGAATCTGCTGGGCGTGCAGATCCATCGTTAAAACCCTGTTGGCCCCGGCAGCCACCAGCAGGTTGGCCACGAGTTTGGCCGTTATCGGGACACGCGGTTGATCCTTCCGGTCCTGCCGGGCATAGCCGTAAAACGGCAGAACCGCTGTGATGCGGTCGGCACTGGCCCGCTTGAGTGCGTCCATGATGATGAACAACTCCATCAAGTTATGGTTCGTCGGCGGGCAGGTCGATTGAATCACAAACACATCCTCACCGCGGACATTTTCCTCGATCTTGGCCAACGTCTCGCCGTCGGGGAACGCGGTGATGGAGATTTTCCCCTGCTCAATGCCAATGGCGCTGCAGATGGCCTCGGCAAGCGGGGGGTTGGAAGTGCCGGCGAATATTTTCACGTCAGGTGTCGGGGTTGTTTAAAATCCTCAAACGCTGCAGGCACTCCTGCAACGGCGGCAGCAAAGTAACAATTGGCAAACACCAATCAAGCGCATTCGTGCACTTGTGAAAAATTTACCCCGGGGGCACCCACCCCGCTTGGCCAAGGGCTCTCGTGCCCCGTTATGGATTGAAGCCGGGTTTTGTCTTTTTGCTCTTGACCGAGGGGGAAAATAGTCGTTGGTTTTTTCTTGTGGACGCACCTTGGCTGAACATTCAAAAGAGCTTTCGCTCGGCTTTCGCCGGAAGGGGGTTAGGTTGGTCTGCGATGGGCCGGTTTTGTTGTCAGAGGCGCTTGGCCAAGCGACACTTGTAAATAACAAGAACCGACCCCTTCATTTTCTTTCCGCCCTTCACACTCCTCAAAGGTGGGAGGGGCGGCGACTGCGGCAGGAAAGTTAATACCAACCAGTAAGATGGCTGCGATTGTTGTGAGTAGTAGTTTTATAGTCATCACTTCTTCTTTAACCGATAAAACTCATTACCGGTTTCCCTTGGGGTCACCAATACTTCGCTGGCTTCTTTCGGCACGTCGACAAGCTTACGCCAGCTTCTCAAGTCGTTGGACTTCTGCAGCTCAGCCGCCCCTCCCAGCTTGCCGTCTGTTGCCAGTGCAATGTCTGGGCCGGCTGTCTTGATGGTTATGCGACTGTTGGCTGTCTCGTTGCCGCCACCGTTGCCGCCATCGGGGTTGGGCGCTGTGTTTGATGGTGGAGTGAAGTCCCAGCCGGTTATCTTGTTGCCTACTGTTGTAAGTTGAACAGTTTGGAATTTACTAACTCCACCATCCCCATCATCCATATCCGGCATACTTGAGCAGCTACAACCAAATTTATCTGCACTGAAAACCGACTTGTCAATGCCATTTTTATGTCGTGTTAATTTTGTGATTATTGGCAGTTCACGGTCCCCACCACGGCTGTTATCATCCATATAAATCAAATGATGCGAGTCGAAGTAGATAATTGTTTCCCAACCAGCTTCTGGGCCACCGTATGCATCTTGTACCTTTTTTGTTTTGGCGTTCACATCAGCTCCAACAGAGACCAGAAAATCTGCTGTTTCAAAATCATTCTGAGCAATTGATATCATTAGCGCGGTCAAATCATTTTTGTCTCTATGATCAACGCTTACCCCGATCTCAATAAGTGACTAAATTTCGTCCAGGTCCTTGGCCCACGCCGCATCGTGAATCGGCCCCGCAATGATGCTTGTGTTCAGCCCGAAGGTGACCCAGATGATGATTAGTAGTTTTTCATGATAAAACTCTTTAGTGTGTTGGAATTCTTTCTTCGGTTGGAAGGTCCTTTTCAAGCCCAACAGGTTGCCCCGTAGAATCGCCAGAAATGCTCTCTGACGGACTATCTGCCATGTTGGCCCATATCATCAGCGCAACCAGTAAAAGCACTGTGCCTACGATTATGAGCTTCTTGGTGGGCATGGTTGAGTTCTGGGCTGCTTACGAAGGGAGAGTAGCCCAAAACGATGGTTTTTTGAATAAACAATTAGCCCGTTTGGCGGGCAACTGGTGAGGTGTTTAAACCGATCGCAGACATTTTCCTCGATCTTGGCCAAGGTCTCGCCGTCCGGGAACGCGGTGATGGAGATTTTCCCCTGCTCGATGCCAATGGCGCTGCAGATGGCTTCGGCAAGCGGGGGGTTGGAACTGCCGACGAATATTTTCACGTCAGGTGTCAGGGTTGTTTAGAGATTCTCAAACGCTGCAGCCCACTCCAGCAACAGCGGCAGGAAAGTAACAATTGGCAAACACCAATCAAGCGCATTTGTGCGCTTGGAAAAAATTCACCCCGCGGGCACCCGCCCCGCTTGGTCAAGGGCTAAAACTGGTTGAGGAAGCGGATGTCGTTTTCGTAGAACAGGCGGATGTCGCTGATACCGTAGCGGATCATCGCGATGCGCTCGATGCCGAAGCCGAACGCCCAGCCGCTCCATTCTTCCGGGTCGTACCCGACGTTCTCAAACACCGTCGGGTGCACCATGCCGCAGCCGGCGATCTCGAGCCATTCCTTGCCCATCTTGCGGACGAGCGGGCTGCTGAAGTCGATCTCGAGGCTCGGCTCGGTGTAGGAAAAGTAATGCGGCCGGAACCTCAGTTTCACTTCCTTGCCGAGCAGTTCCTTAAACACAAACTCGACCGTGCCCTTGAGGTCGGCCATCGTCACGTTCCGGTCCACGTACAGGCCCTCGATTTGGTGGAACGTCGGGTTGTGCGTGGCGTCGGCGGTGTCGCGCCGGTACACGCGGCCGGGCACGATGATGCGGATCGGCGGCGGGGTTTGCTCCATCACGCGAATCTGCACCGACGATGTGTGGGTGCGGAGCAGCGGCCGGTCTGCGGTGTCCAGAAAGAAGGTGTCCTGCGTGTCCCGGGCGGGGTGATCGGCGGGAGTGTTGAGGGCGTCGAAGCAATAGCGCTCGCTCTCGATCTCCGGGCCGTCGGCGACGGCGAAGCCAATTTTGCGAAAGCTCGCGACGATGTCCTCGGTGACTTTCGTGAGCGGATGCTGTTTGCCAAGCGGACGGCGGCGGCCCGGCGCGGTGAAGTCGGTGGCGCGTTGCGGGGCGGCAGCGGCGAGCTCGAGCTCCTCGCGCCGACGGTCGAGCGTCTCGGTGAGTTCGGCCTTGGCCAGGTTGACGGCTTTGCCGGCGGCGGGGCGTTCCTCCTTGGCCAAGCCGCCCATCTGCTTGAGCAGTCCGGTGAACTGGCCGTTGGTGCCGAGGTACTGCACGCGCACGTCGTCGAGCTTGGCCAAGTTGTCGGCGTCCTCGAGCGCCTGCACGGCGGCGCCCTTTAGCGGGGCGATTTCGTCTAGGAATGACATTGTCAGGTTTCCCTGTTTTGAAACAAAAGAGGGCGGCCATTAAAGACCGCCCACTTAAAAAGTCAACTTGGCCAAGCGATCAGCCCTTGGCCTCGAGCGCGCTCTTGGCGGTGCTCACCAGTTCGCCGAAGGCGGCCGAGTCGGTGGCGGCCAAGTCGGCCAGCACCTTGCGGTTGACCTCAACGTTGGCGGCCTTGAGGCCCTCGATGAAGCGGCTGTAAGTGATGCCGGCGTCGCGAGCGGCGGCATTGATGCGCAGATTCCACAGGGCGCGGAAGGTGCGCTTTTTGTTTTTGCGATCGCGATAGGCGTATTTGCGCCCGTGCTCGATGGCGTCCTTGGCGTAGCGATAAAGTTTGGAGCGGCGCAGACGGAAGCCTTTGGCGGCTTCGATCATGCGTTTGCGGCGTTTGCGGGAGGCGACTGCGTTTGTGACTCTCATGGCTGCTTAAATAAAACTGGGTTGATTGGGCTAAAGAAAGCTCAGTGGCTGAAGGGCAGATTCTCCATCACCCGGGCGTAATCGGTCTTGTCCACGAGTGCCGGGGAGCCGAGTTTGCGGCGGCGCTTGGCGTTTTTACTGGCCAAAAGATGCCGTTTTCCGGGGCGATTCCGCATGATTTTGCCCGTGCCGGTGATTTTGAACCGCTTGGCTACCGACTTGCGCGTCTTGATTGATTTAGGTTTCTTCTGCATCTAAATGTGGCCCCATTCCCTGAAAAAAGGGCAAAAAACTTAGTCAGTTTTCCGGGACTGTTCAAGCCATTTTTGAACTATTTTATTTTTTGTGGCTGGAGTGCGCTTGGTCAAGGGGCTACAACTCCCCACCCGATTTTTGCCAATATGAACAAAAAAACGTTTTTTACGGCGGTGATCCTGTCGTTTGGACTGCTTTCAGCCCAAGCGGCGGACAAGGTGCTTTTTGAGGATTCCAGCCTTTCCAAGGAGGGCTGGAGTGAATTCGCCGAAATTCCCGGCACCGGCGGCTGGGAGGTGAAACGCCGCAAACTCGGCGAGCTTGCTCAAGCCGTGGTGCAGGAAGTCACGATTGAGGGCGCCGGCGGCATTTTCCTGAGCGCAGGGGAGGGCAGTTATGCCTCCGTGTTCCGCTCGGAAGACGTGATTTATGCAATGCGATCCCGTAATGGCGAACAATCGCTTGTTGGTCAGTCCGATGTCACCGGCAAGGTCGGACTGCGGCTTGGCTTCGACGGGGCATTTCTCATTTACGAATACCGCTCCGGCGACGAGTGGAGCCGTCTTGGCAAATCCGACATTGTCGGCGTGGTGTCGTACACCGGCGGGATTTCCACCCCGAACCGCGCCAACGGCATGAGCGGCTACCGCGTCGCCGAGATCGAGTCGCTGAAAGGCGTGCGATTCGGCTACACCAACACGCCCGAGATTCCCGGCACGCCGTGGGTGGTGCACGACCCGTTCCGCCCGCAGCCGCGACAAATCAACCCTGGCACAGTGACGCCGCGCGACGAGCCGGGCACGCCGCCGTCGGACGCCATCGTGCTGTTTGACGGCACAAACCTTGACGCATGGGACGACGGCAAAGGCAACCCGCCGAAGTGGACACTTCGCGACGGCTTCTTCGAGTGCGGCAAAAAATCTGGCACGATCCAGACCCGGCAGAAATTTGGCAGCGTGCAGTTGCACATCGAGTGGGCGTCGCCGTCGGAGGTGAAGGGCAGCAGCCAGGCCCGGGGCAACTCGGGCGTCTATCTCGCCGGGCTTTACGAGGTGCAGGTGCAGGACAACTACGACAACCTTACCTACCCGGACGGACAGGCCAGCTCGCTATACGGCTTCCGCCCGCCGCGCGTGAACGTCAGCCGGCGGCCGGGTGAGTGGCAGGCGTACGACATCATTTTCGAGATGCCGGAATTTTCGGACGGCAAAGTGGTCAAGAAGGCGCTTATCACCGTGCTGCACAACGGCGTGGTCACGCAGCACGGCGTGGAGATTCCCGGCATCCTCGGGCACAAGAAAACCCAGCCGTACCGCGTGCACGGCCCCGGTCATATCAAGTTGCAGGATCACGGCAACCCGGTGCGATACCGCAACATCTGGATTCGGGAACTAAAGCCGATCCAATAATCCGTGGCGGACGAACAACTCGAAAAAGTCTCTGCGGCGCTTGGGCTGGAAAAGTTTGAGCGCCACATTTTTCTCTGTGCCGACCAAACCGAGCCGGAGTGCTGCGCCAAGGCGGCCGGCCTCGAGTCGTGGGCGTTCTTGAAAACACGGCTAAAGGAACTCGGCCTCGTTGGTCTCGAGCCAAAAGTGTACCGCACCAAGGCCAACTGCCTCCGCGTTTGCACACGCGGCCCCATCGCGGTCGTCTATCCCGAGGGCACCTGGTACCACTCCTGCACGCCGGAAGTCCTCGAGCGCATCATTCAGGAACACCTCATCAACGGCCAAGTCGTCGAGGAATACCGCTTCGCCCAAAACCCGCTTGGCCAAGCGGAGTAGCTCCTGATTTACCGATCGAAAAAACGCTCAGCCGATAGCTTGAACCGTTTGCAGATTTTTTGAATGTGCGACACCGTCAGGTTTCGTTCTCCTCGCAGGATGCGTGTTGCCAGAGTTCGGTCCACCTCCAGCAACCGCCCCAAGCCGGCACCGCTCATTCCGTTCTCCTCGCAGAGATACCGGAGAATGTCGTGAGTGGGGGTTTTCTTCTTGGGTTCGGGATGCGCCTTGTCCTCGTATTGCTTGATGAAAGTCGAAAGCGCCTCCAAGTAGTCCTCTTGATCCTTCGTCAAGCGGTGCCCCGTCATCACCGATGCCAACTCATAAGCCTCGTCGCTCTCGGCAACCGAACGAATGGGGCGGGGCAAAAGCACTCGGCAAAGCCCGACGTAATCCTTCGGCAACTCCGCAAACTTCCAATTCGTTTTCCGGCGTAATGTTTTCATAACTCCCTTTTCCAGTTTTCGTTGTCGTATTCCGCGTGTGTCAAAAACCACAGCGTAAAGATGCGTTGCTGGTTGAAGTGAATGGCGGCAATCAAGCGAAACCGGTTCCCGGCGATGTTGAAAACGAACACCGGCCTGCCGCTGCCCGCAGTCACGCGATCCACCGATGCAAACGTGCTGCGGATGTCCACAAACCGTTTCCACTTGGCGGCTTTTACCACTGCCAACCAACGCTCCAAGGTGGGTCGGTCGGGCGGATGCCGTCGCATCCACCCCCTCACCGTCCGTGGTTTTACCACACGCACGTTGCCAAAATGTCAACGAAGAAAAATTAGTTTTTGGCTTGTCGCGTGAGGCGGGCGGCGTAGGCGCCGTCGGTGTGGTCCTCGACCGGGTGCAGCGAACGCTCGGCGGCGAGTCGCCACCCGGGGTGTGCCTCGAGGAATCGGGCGACGAGTTGCTCGTTCTCCTCCGGCTCGATGCTGCATGTGCTGTAAACGAGTTGGCCGTCCGGCTTGGTGTGTGCCGCCGCCTGGCCAAGCAGCTTGAGTTGCTCGTCGGCGAGCCGCCTGGCTCCGTCGGGGCTGAGCCGCCAGCGAAGGTCGAGCCGGCGACGCATCACGCCGGTGTTCGAGCAGGGGACATCGACCAGCACCCGGTCGTACTTGCCCGTCGCCGTGGCATCCGTTTGGCCGAGAGTGGCGCAGGTGACGCGCATGCGGTCGCAGTTTTCGCGCAGCAACTTGAGCCGCGACTCGCTGTTGTCGAGCGCGCTGAGTTGACCTTCGTTTTTCATGCGCTCGGCGATGTGGCAGGTCTTGCCACCGGGCGCGGCGCAGAGGTCGAGCACGGCTTGGCCGGGCTGCGGATCGAGCAGGGAGACGGAGAGCAGCGTGCTGGGATCCTGCACGTAGAACAGACCGTCGCGGAAGCTGCCGAGTGACTCGAGCGGGGGATGTTTGCGCAGGTGAAACAGGTCGCCGGTTGCGGCACAGTCGCAGTCGATCGGCGACGCCTCGACGCCTTCGTCCTCCCAGCGCTTGGCCAGGCGCTGGGGGTCGGTGAGCAGGCGGTTGACGCGGGCGCAGGTCGGGGCCGGCTGGTTGTTCCACTCCATGAGGCGGACGGTTTTTTCGCGGCCCCAACGTTGTTCCCACTGCTCGTAAAGCCAGTCGGGGTGTGATTGGCCAAGCGCCGGTCGAGCGTCCTGCAAGTCGGCGATATCGCGGGTGATTTGTTCCCGCTCACGGAGGAAGCGCCGCATCATGGCGTTGATGAACCCGGCTTGGCCGAGGCATTTCTCGGCCTTGGCCAAGCGGACGCTCTCATCGACGATGGCGTGCTCGGGGATGCGGCTGAGGAAGAAAATCTGGTACAGGCCCAGCCGGAGAATCTCCCGCACGGCTGGCTTTTGTTCTCGGCCCTCGGTGGTGCGCTCGATAAGCCAGTCGAGCAGTCGCCGCCAGCGCACGCAGCCGGAGACGAGTTCGCGGCAGAGGCCGGTGTCGGCGGGGGAGAGGGTGGCGGACCGGAACTCGCGGGAGAGGATCGGCTCGACGGCCCGGTGAGTTTGTTGCGAGCGCAGCAACGATTGGAGAGCAATTTGTCTTGGTTTCTTTCCCAGCACGGCGCTAGGATGCCGGCTTTGGCGGCGCAGGCCGAGTTTTACCTGATGAACGACACAATGACCGAGGAAGTAACAGCAGAAGCGACCACCACCGCAGAGCAACCTGACCAGCTCCAGAGCGAGTTCAAGCGACTGGTCCTGGACGGGAAACTGGATCCCAAGTTAACGGATGCGCTGACGGAGTTGGTGACAGCCGGTTTTTGCACCCACCGCTCGTGGGGCTCCGGGAAGATCACCACGGTGGATACATCGATGGCCAAGATCACCATCGACTTCCAAGCCAAGCCGGGCCACTCGATGGATCTCGGGTTTGCGGCAACCATTCTCAAGCCGCTCAGTTCCAGTCATATCCAGGCACGCAAGGCCACCGACTTGGCCGGGCTGCAGCGCACGGCTGCACGGAACCATCTTGAGTTGATCAAGCTGGTGCTCGAGAGCTTCGGCGGGCAGGCCACCGTGGCGCAGATTCAAGAGTCGCTGGTGCCGGATGTCATCGAGGAGGACTGGAAAAAATGGTGGGCCGACGCCAAGAAAGAAATGAAGAGCGACGGTCATTTCCAGTTGCCGGTCAAGAAAACCGAGCCGATTATTTACCATGCCGAGGAGCTTTCCCCGGCGAATAAACTGATGAGCAACATCCGCGACGCCAAGGGCTTGAAGGCGCAGTTGGCTGCTGCCACCGAGCTTTACAAGGGTGTCGCCGACGTCGAAAACAAGGAGGCGCTGCTGACCGAGGTGTTGGAAATATTGAACATCGCGATCAAGAATCACCTGACATTCAAGCCGTCCCTCGCACTTGAGGCGATTTTGTTGCGTGATGCAATCTGCTCGCAATCCGGAATGCAGCCGCAGGAAGACGAGGCGACCGCCGCTGCCATTTTTGAAAAAGCCGATGACTTGGCCGTAGTGATCGAGGGGCTTTCCGCTGCCAAGCAGAAACTCGCGCTTGAAGCTTTCCGGCAGGCTCATCCGGACACATGGACCGACACCTATCTGGAACTGATCAACAAGGCCGGCTTGAGGCTGGTGGGTGAGTTGGGGCAAATGCTCATCGACACCGGCCACTTCGACAAGTTCAAGAGCAACCTGGCCAAGCTCATCAGCCGACACGAGGCCAGCACCGACCTGATGCTGTGGCTGGGCAAAAATCGTTCCGATAGTTTCGCCGACATACTCGGCCCGGAAGTGTTTCGCGCCATGATGGCGGCCATCGAGAGGGATCGTTTTGAGGATCGGAAAACCAGCAAGCTTGGAGATTTAATTCTTAGCGACCAAGAGTTGATCACCGACCTGATCGGCTCCGCTGATGTTGAACTGGTCGAGGATTTGGTGCGTGCCCTACAGGCGACCAACTGCTTTGACGACATGGACAAACGCTCGCTGCTGGGCCGCATCGTCAAGGCGTTCCCGTCCATTCAGCAGATGATTTCCGGCGAACAATCCAAGGAAGACAACGCCCTCATTGTTTCCTGGGCCAGCCTCGAGCGGCGAAAACTCGAGTACATGAAACTGGTCAAGGAGAAGATCCCGGCCAACTCGAAGGAAATCGCCATCGCCCGAAGCTACGGCGATCTGCGCGAGAACCACGAGTTCAAGGCAGCCAAGGAAATGCAGAAACTGCTGATGTCCCGCAAGGGCGAGTTGGAGGTCGACTTGACACGCGCCCGAGGCACCGACTTCTCCGACGCCACGACCGACCAGGTCACCGTCGGCAACAAGGTCGGCGTGACGAACCTCAGCACAAACAAGCCGGAGACCTTCATCGTCCTTGGCGCTTGGGACGGCGATCCCGACAATCAAACCCTCAGTTACCTCACGCCTCTTGGGCAGGCGTTCCTTGGCAAGAAACCGGGCGAGGAAGCTGAGTTTGAAGTCGATCACGAAGCCAAGCGCTACCGGATCGAATCCATCGAACAGCACACCGTCGCCGGGCCAAGCGCTGTCGCCGACGAGGAAGACGAAGCCGAGGCGTAACCCGCCTGGGCCGACGAGTAACTCAACCAATTTCCACCAGGCCCCGGCCCTCATGGCCGGGGCTTTTTTGTTACAGCGCCCGCAACAAACGGCTGACGATGCCTTCCGCCGCCGAGCCGTAGCCGCCGCCGAAAATGTTGTAATGGTTGAGCGTGTGGTAAAGCCGATAGAGCAGCTTGCGCGTCGGGTAACCGGGATCGAGCGGCCACTCCGCCTCGTACGCCGACCAAAAATCATTCCCAAAACCACCGAACATTTCGGTCAACCCAAACTCCGCTTCGCGGTCCCCGCAGTACGTTGCCGGGTCAAAAACCACCGGCTCGCCACACGGCCCGAACGCCACGTTGCCGTTCCACAAATCGCCGTGCAGCAGCGACGGCCTCGGCTCGTAGCCGGCGAAAAAACCATCGAGTTGGCCGAGCAAGTCGTCCGCGCCGTCGAGCCGCAGGGCGTTGCGCTTGGCCAGGCGGCACTGAAAACCAAGCCGGTGCTCGCGCAGGAACGCCACCCAGTCGTCGCTCGACGGGTTCGGCTGCGGCGTGCTGCCGATCGTGTTATCGCGCCGCCAGCCAAAGTTCGGCTGCAGCACGGCATGCAGCTTGGCCAAGCACCGGCCAAGCTCCGATTGCGAGCCACCACCGCCCAACTCGATGTGCTCGAGGACGAGATACGCCTGGCCGCCGCTGATGCCGTGGCAAACAGGGTGGGGGACGCGGATGGTTTCGGTGGCGGCGATGTCGCGCAGGCCATCGACCTCGGCTTCGAACATTTCCAGTTCGTCAGCGCGGTTGAGCTTGGCGAAAAACGGGCCGCCATTGCCGTCGAGCCGGTACGCCTCGTTAATGCACCCGCCGCCGACCGGTCGCGCATCGGCCAGGCGAAACGCCACCCCGGTGGCTGCGGAAATTTGCTCAACGATCTCGTCCCACATCGGCGGTTAATCGGCGACTTGGCTGCGAACGTGTTCGAGCAAACTGGCACAGCCGTCCTCGAGCAGGTCGAGCACTGTCTCGAATCCCTTCGGCCCGCCGTAGTAAGGGTCGGGCACCTCGGTCGCGGTTGACCCGGTGACAAAGTCGCAAAACGGCCGCACTTCCGCCGGCCACTCCCCAGCCGGTGCCATGTTCCGGACGTTCACCAGATTTTCGTCGTCCATCGTCAAAATCATGTCGAACGAACGGTAGTCGTCATTGCAGATCTGCCGCGCCTGGCCGCCGGTGTTGATGCTGCGATTGGCCGCCGCCGCGTGCATCCGTTTGTCGGGCGGGTCGCCGGTGTGAAACGCAATCGTGCCGGCCGAGTCGCACTCGATCCGCTCGGCCAAGCCCTCGGCCCCGACCAAGTGGCGCATCACAGCCTCACCGGCGGGGGAGCGGCAAATGTTCCCCATGCAAACAAACAACAACCTGTACGGACGCATGGCCGTGAGCCTACCGGCCTGCTTGGGCAAGGGCAATCCGGCGCTTGCCAAGCTTGAACACGGGAAGCCAAGCGGCTAAAAAAAGCGCATGAACCGTCGAACTTTTTTGGAAGCCAGCGCGGCTGGTTTGGCTTACTCGTCCATCGCCCCGACCGCCGCCGATATCGCCAACGGCCCGACCAAGCGCGTGGCGCTGATCGGCACCGGTTGGTACGGCAAGGTGGATTTGCTCCGGCTCATCCAAGTTGCTCCCGTCGAGGTGGTCGCGTTGGCCGACGTGGACAGCACAATGCTTTCCGGCGCAGCCGATATTGTGGCCAAGCGGCAAAAATCCGGCAAACGCCCCAAGACCTATGGCGATTACCGAACGCTGCTCAAGGAAAACAAACTCGACCTCGTGCTCATCGGCACACCGGATCATTGGCACGCGTTGCCTATGATCGCCGCCGTCAAGGCCGGTTGCGATGTGTACGTGCAAAAGCCGACGAGCATCGACGTCGTCGAAAGCCAGGCGATGCTCGCTGCTGCCCGCAAATACAATCGCGTCGTGCAAGTGGGCACGCAGCGCCGCAGCACGCCGCACCTCATGGAGGCCCGCGAGCAGATCGTCGCAAAGGGCCTGCTCGGCAACGTCGCCCACGCCGAAGTTTGCTGCTACTACCACATGCGCAACCGGAGCAATCCGGCCGACAGCCAGCCGCCGGCGAACCTCGACTACGACATGTGGAGCGGCCCGGCGCCGCGGCGACCGTACAGCGAACTTTGCCATCCGCGCACCTGGCGGGCGTTCACCGAGTACAGCAACGGCATCGTCGGCGACATGTGCGTGCACATGCTCGACACAGTCCGCTGGATGCTCGACCTCGGCTGGCCAAGCAGCATCGTGTCACAGGGCGGCATTCTCGTCGACAAACAGGCCAAGGCCAACACCACCGACACACAGACAGCATGCTTTGACTTCGACGACCTGCAGGTCGTCTGGCAGCACCGCGCCTGGGGCCACGCGCCCGACCCGGACTACCCGTGGGCGGCGTTCCTCTACGGCGACAAGGGCACGCTGAAATTGAGCGTGAACAGCTACGACTTCATCCCGCGCGGCGGCGGGGCCAAGCCGGTACATCGCGACGTCAATATGGAACTCGAGGAATACCCCGAGGACAAAACCGAGAAGGCGCTCGAGCGGCACGTCGCCCCGGCGGTGCGGGTGCACATGATTGATTTCCTCAATGCCGTGGCCAAGCGCAGCCGCCCCGTTGCCGACATCGAGCAGGGCCACATCTCCACCGTCAGTTGCATCCTGGCCAACCTCTCACAGCGGCTGGGCGGCCGTGCGTTGCGATGGGACGCAAAGACACACACCGTCATCGACGACCCCGAGGCCAACAAACTGCTCAACCGCCCCTACCGCGCCCCGTGGATTCACCCCACGCCGGAAACCGTCTGATGCCGGCCAAGCGCTTGGCCAAAGGGGTTATTCGCCGGTGAGCTTTATGCACTGGAGACTTTTCTGGTCTCGGACGAAGAGTTGGCCGTCGGCGTAGGCGGGGAAACTCCAGGTTTTGCCACAGACCTGCATTCGGTCCAGTTCTTCGTATTCCTTCGGGTTGATTTTGAGCAGTACCAGTTCACCCATTTGGCCGAGCACGAGCATTCGTTTGCCGTCGGTCAGCGTCGAGGCGTAAAACTTGCCGAAGCCGCTTTCCTCCCAGTTCAGTTTTCCCGTGGCGGTGTCAACACAGATGAACCGATCCTTCTCGGCGAAGCTGTACAGGCTGCCGTCCACGACGACCGGCGTGGCGAGGTTGATCTTGAGCTTGGGGGCATTCCATTTTCGGTTGGCTTTGCCATTACTGCCGGTGCCGCTCATACAGAGCATGCCCTCGGAATGGGAGGCGGCGATCACGCTGTTGCCGGCGGCGATCGGCGTGACGACATTGCGAAAGTAGAGTGTGGGAACGGGTTGGCTCCAGAGCAGTTCGCCGTTTTCAGTATCCACGCTGAGAATCTTCTCGGTGGCGAGCGTGACGAATTGCCTCTTCCCGGCAAGCGTCATGATCAAAGGGCTGGCGAAGCTCGCCAGGTCGTCCTGCGATTTCCAGATGACTTTGCCACTTAATTTGTCGAAGCAAACCACGCCGGTTCCGGGGACGCCACCGACCTGGCAAATGAGATGGTCTCCTTCGACCAGCGGTGTACCGCTGTAGCCCCGGCGCGCTGCCGCGGCTTCATTTTGGCTTTTGTTCTTGATCCACTTGACCTTGAATTTTTTCTGATAGTCGACGCCCCAGAGCGTGGAGCCGTCCTTGACACTTAGGCAACTGAGTTCGCCCCGGCAGGTCTGCACGTAGATCCGGTCGCCGTCGAAGAGCGGGGTGCAACGTGGGCCTGCGCCGAAGCGATCCTCGTAGGTTTCGCCGAACGCCTTTTCCCAAAGCAGCTTGCCTGTGCGTTTATCGAGCAGGCGTAGCGTCTCAAAGCCATCTTTTTCCTCAGCGATTGCAAGCCGATCGCCCTGTGTCACAGGCGCGGAATGGCCGGAGCCAACATCGATGCGCCAGACGACCTTGGGGGAATCGCCCAGTCTTGCGGGGAGCCGATCGCCCTTGGCCACCTGGGCATTCGAGGTGGGGCCGCGCCATTGCGGCCAGTCGCCAGCCTGAGTCCACACGGTGCAGATGGCAAAAGCGAATGCAGCAAAGAATTGGCGGGTGGGAAAATGTTTTTGCGGGTTTAATTTGCTCATGAGTCAGTCAGATGGCGGTAAACTAGGCGGCGGGACTCCCGTTCGCAATGTTTTCCTTTTGCCTTGTAATTTGAATGGCGCAGGCCCAATTTCTGTCAGACCGGTTGGATGATGTTGCCAAGGAGATGCCACCCCCGGAGTGTGATTGGCCAAGCGCTCTTGTTAGTGCTGGTGCTTGGCTTGGCGCAATCCACCTTGGCCGAAAGGGTCGCCTATCAGTCATCTGCATACCCTACATTTGCCGATTGGAAGAGTGCCTGCGCCGAACTGCCGGCCAACCGCGTCCTACTTCGCCAAGCGGCAACGACCAAACTTGAGACTGCGTTGCCCGATTTTGAGGAGGTGGCCAAGGCGTTACTGGCGGCGTTCGAGTCGTTCAAGACCGGTTCGATGGAATCCGCTGCGAACTGGGTCGGCGGCAAGCCAAAGGTGACCGAGTTTTTCAACACCAACCGCGCCTATTTCCTGAAGCCGCCAATTCCGTTTCAGCCGTTCGCGCAAAAGCTGCAGGTGCCGGCCGGCAGTGAAGTGATCTTTCACGGCGATTTTCACGGCGATATTCACTCATTCATCGCCATGCTCGGTTCGCTTAACCAAGCCGGCACGCTCGACGGCTTCCGCTTGGCCAAGCCGAACAGCTACATGGTGTTCCTCGGCGATTACACGGATCGTGGCAACTACGGCATCGAGGTGCTCTACACGCTGCTGCGGCTCAAGCTCGCCAACCCGGAACATGTGTTCATGGCGCGCGGCAATCACGAGGACGTGCAGATGATCTCGACCTACGGCTTCCTTGCCGAGTGCCAGAAAAAATACGCCACAAAGTTTAAACCGGCGCTGATCGGCCGGTTGTACGATTTTTTTCCGGTTGTGATTTACGTCGGCAGCGGCACGGATTTTATTCAGTGCAACCACGGCGGCATGGAGCCGGGATACCTACCAGGCGCGTTGCTCGATGCCAAGCCGGCGGTGGCGTATCAACTGCTCGGCCAAGTGACCGGCGGCACGTTCCTGGCGAAGCACCCGGGATTGCTGCAATCGGCGGATCCATTGCGACAGTCCTTTTTGAAATCCAAGATTCTCGACCACACGCCGCTCGCGCCGATGTCGCCTCTGATTAACGGCTTCATGTGGAACGACTTCACCGTGTTCGCCAGCGAGCCGGGGCTCGGCTACATGGACGGGCGCGGGTTTGTGTACGGCAAGTCCGGCACGCGAATCGTGCTCGACGCCTCCGCCGGTGCGAAGGCCAGGGTGCGCGGCGTGTTCCGGGCGCACCAACATTCCTCCGCGGTCAACCCGATGATGCGCCGCTTGGTCGCCGGCAACGGACTGTTTCGCCATTGGCACGAACACGACAGCCTAGCCAAGGCCGACGGCACGGCGGCGGTCCTGCGCGGCGAATGCAAGCTCGAGCACAGCGCTGCTCGGCCGCTGAAGGACGGCTCCGTGTGGACCTTCAACGTCGCCCCAGACAGCTACTACGGCCGAGGCAACAGTTACAAGTTCGACACGTACGGTGTGCTGACCACCGGCGGGGCGTTCACGGACTGGAAGTTGTGGGTTGTCAACCAAGTCGTTCCCATCCTCAAACCCCTCCCGGCAGGCCAATGAGCGATTTGCGATACCAGTTCGAAGTGTTCGAGGGGCCGCTGGATCTGTTGCTGCACCTCGTCCGCAAGGAAGAGGTCGATATTTACGAGGTGGACATGGTCAGGCTGGCCAACCAGTTCTGCGAATACATCGACCTGATGAAGCGGTTCGACCTCGAGCTCGCCGGCGAGTTCATCGTCATGGCCTCCACGCTAATGTACATCAAGAGCAAGGAACTGCTCCCGGTTGATTTGCAGGTGCTTTCCGAGGAGGACGAGGAGGAAGACCCGCGGTGGGATCTGATCCGCCAGCTCGTCGAGTACAAGAAATTCAAGGATGCGGCTGACGACTTCCGGCGGATGGCATGGGAGCGGGAGCAGAGTTTCGAGCGGCAGGGAGCCAAGCCGAAAGTGCCGACGCTGCCGCCGCAAGCGGCGAGGGAGGCGTCCATTTTCGACCTCATCGGCGCCGTGAACCAGGTGCTCAAGCGGTTTGATGAAACGGAAAAACAACGTGCCGCCAACAGAGGGGAGATCGTTGCCGACCAATGGAGCATCACGGAGAAGATCGCGCTCATTCTGGAAATTCTTGAGAAGCGCGAATCGATCCGGTTCATCGAGTTGTTTGAATCGGCCGGAAGCCGGTTTGAGGTCATCGCGACCTTTCTTGCCGTGCTCGAGCTGGCCAAGCTCAGGCAGTTGATCGCCATTCAGGCGGAACGCTTCGGGGAAATCGAGCTGGCCAAGCGTCCGCCGCCGGAGGAATCCGAAAGCGGCGAAACTGCCGAGCCGGAGTCGGTCGGGTTTACCGCCGGGCATTCGGAGGTTGAAACCACTGAAGCGACGCGGGAAGGCAAACCCACCGTGGTCAAGACGGCCAGTCTGGAGGTTGAGGCCGACCCAAGCGAGGCGCTGACCATGGAGGTTGGCGAACTGGCACACAAGGCGAACGAGCCGTTGACCTTCGCTCCGCCGGACGAGACGGAGGAGGAGCCTTACGACGATCCCAACCTCCGCGAGTTGCCGTTGGCCACCGACACCGGCCTTGGCCAAGCCAAGCGCTTGGCTAAGCGCAGCCGGCCCAAGCCGTGGACGGCCGAGCTCAACCTCGACTTCCCCACGAAGGATCGCGTCATCGCCTCGGCGATCCTGTTGGTGGTGACGGTACTCCTATGCTGGGTGGTGTTTTAGCAGCACTTCGATGATGCGCTTGGCCTTGCCCGACAGTTCCGGTGCCACTACTTTCCTCGCCCATGTTCCGGCTGAAGTGTCTCGCTGATTCGGGCGTCCCGGGCGTCTTGTTGGTTGCCGTCTGGCTGTCGCTTGGCTTGCTTGCCGGCGTGATCGCTCAGGACGGGAAGCCGTACGGCTTGGCCAAGCGCGAGCGCTGGGAAAACACCCGCCTCGTCGGCACGCCCGAGCCGCCGTTGCCGTTCACGGTCGAGCCGGTGTACAAAAGCCAAGCTTGGCATGCGCCGATATTCATCGCCCCCGAGCCGGGCAGCGACCGGATGTTCGCGTTGCTGCACGAGTCGAGCGGGAAGCCAACCGAGTTGGTCACGTTCCGCGATGAGCCGAAGGTGGCGGAGCGAACCCAGCTAATCGAGTTGCGTGGACGCATTGCGTACTCGTTCTGTTTCGATCCCGATTACGCGGACAACGGTCAGCTTTACCTGTTCAGCAACCTGCGAATGGACAAGTTCGACGGCAGCAAGGCGAACCGGATTTCACGGTTCGTCGTCCGGCGAGAGCCGGAGTGGGCGATCGATCCGCAGAGCGAACACGTCATCCTTGAGTGGCCGTCCCGCGGGCATGACGGCGGTGGCATCGCGTTCGGCCACGACGGTATGCTCTATATTTCGACCGGCGATGGCACGAGCGACTCCGACAAATGGTTGTCCGGCCAGACGCTCGATGACCTGCACGGCAGCGTGCTGCGCATCGACATCCGCGACAGCACGCCGGAAAAGCCGTACGCCATCCCGCCGGACAATCCGTTCGTCGACCTGCCGAACGCGCGGCCCGAGTTGTTCGCCTACGGCCTGCGCAATCCGTGGCGGCTTACCGTTGACGCGCTGACCGGGCAGGTTTGGGTTGGCAACAACGGGCAGGATTTGTGGGAGACGGTACATCTGGTTCGGCCCGGCGAAAACTACGGCTGGAGTGTTTACGAGGGGAGCCACCCGTTTTACATCAACCGCAAGCTGGGGCCGCATCCGCTTACGTTGCCGACGGCCGAGCATCCGCACTCGGAGGCGCGCTCGATCACTGGCGGCGTGGTTTATCACGGCGCGAAGTGGCCGGATTTGCGCGGGCACTACATTTACGGCGACTACGAAACCGGCAAGATTTGGGGCATCAAGCACGATGGCGAGAAGGTCGTGTCGCATTGGGAACTGGCCGATACCTCGCTCGCGATCGCCGGGTTCGCGACGACGAACACCGGCGAGTTGCTGGTCGTCGATCATGCCGGCGGCTTTTACCGATTTGCGTCGCAGCCGAGAATAAGGCAGTCGGCACCGTTCCCGACGAGGTTGAGCGAGACCGGCTTGTTCGCCGACACCGAGGCGCACGAAATGAAGCCCGGCGTGATTGGCTACTCGGTGATCGCCTCCGGCTGGAATGACGGTGCCTTGGCCAAGCGATGGATGGCGGCGCCCGGCGACGAGCGGATTGGGTACGATCAAGGCGGCGCGTGGCAGTTCCCGAACGGCACGGCGCTGGTACAGACGCTCTCAGTCGAGCGGGAGGATCATCGCGGCTTGGCCGGGCCGTTCCGGGTGGAGACCCGGATCATGCTGCGCCAGCAGAACGAGTGGGTCGGCTACTCGTACCGTTGGAACGAGGCACAAACCAACGCCGAGTTGGTCGGCCCCGCCGGGGCCAAGGCGATCTTTCGCGTGGCCGATGCCAAGTCGCCCGGACAGTTTCGCCGGCAGGACTGGGTGTTCCCAAGCCGGGCCGACTGCATGGCCTGCCACAGCCGGGCGGGCGGGTATGTCCTCGGCATCACCGGTGCGAACATGAACCGCGAACACACCTACGGCGCGATCACGGACAGCCAAGTTCGGACGCTGTCGCATGTCGGGTTTTTCCACAACGCCTCGCAAAGCCGGTTCCGCCGGGGCGGCGCACTGGTCGATCCGTACGATGCGAGTGCGGACTTGGAGCGTCGCGTGCGCTCGTATCTGCATATCAACTGCGCGGGCTGCCACGTCCGATCCGGCGGCGGCAACTCGATGATGGAGCTGAGCCTTGGCGCCTCGCCCAGTCGGATGCACCTCATCGAGGCGCGGCCGCAGCACGACACCTTCGGTATCGCCAACGCCATGCTGGTGTCGCCGGGCGCGCCGGGGCAGTCGGTGCTGTTACAGCGGATGAACCGCCGGGGTAGGGGACAGATGCCGCCGTTGGTCTCGGGCGCGGTCGATCATGCGGCGGTCGAACTGTTTCGCGAGTGGATCAGCGGGATGAAGCCAAGCGCTGTGTTCGTGAAGAACTGGAAGATGGCCGACCTCGAGCCGGCGTTGAGTGAGCTGAGTGAAGTTCGTTCGTTGGCTGTTGGCAAGCGGGCGTACGACAAGGCGGGTTGCGCGCAGTGTCATCGCTTCGAGGGGCGCGGCGGCAGCGTCGGCCCGGACCTGACCGGCTTGGCCAAGCGCATGAATCCGCGCGAAGTGCTTGAGTCGATCCTCGAGCCGTCGCGAACCATCGCCGAGGCGTACATGATGGAACAGTTCAGCATGAGCGACGGCGCCGTGCACCTTGGCCAAGTGCAGGAGGAGACTGATACCGTGGTGCGGTTGCGAAGTTTGTCAGCGACGTCGGCACCGGTCACGCTGGCCAAGGCACTGATCGAGAGCCGCAAAAAACTGAACCTCTCCAACATGCCGCCCGGCATGGTGAATACACTCACAAAGAAACAGATCCTCGACCTCGTGGCCTACTTGCTGAAGTGATTTTTAAAGCCGAGTCGCTCAATTGCCATTGATCGTTAAGACTTGATCTTCGGATCCGCGAGTTGGGGGAATTTTTGGAGTACCGGCTTGGGAACGGTGTAGGGCCAGCCTTCGTTTTGCTGGCGCGGGCCGGGGGTGGTGCGGCCGTTGCGGAAGGCTTTGGCGAGGTCGGCGGCGAGTTCTTTTACCTTGTCCGGATATTTGGCTTGGAGGTTTTTGGATTCCTTGGGGTCACTGGCGAGGTCGTAAAGCTGCAGCATCGGCAGCTTTTGCTTTGCGGCCTCGGCCTCGCGCGGGGGGCTCCAGCCGCCAGAACCTCTGCAAAGTAGCAGCTTCCACTGGCCCTTGCGGATAGCGAAGTGACCGCTCCCCGAGTGATGAATCACGACGTCATGCAGCGGCTTCTCCATCTTTCCCCCGCGCAACACCGGCAGCAGATTCACGCTGTCCTCGGCGGTATTGGCGGAGAGTTCGGTGCCGAGAATGCCGGCGCAGCTGGCCATGATGTCGGTGAGCACGATGGTCTCGTCGCTGCGTGTGCCCGGCTTGATGCGCCCGGGCCAGCGCACGATGAACGGCACGCGATGACCGCCCTCGTAGGCATCGGCCTTCCAGCCGCGCCAGTTGGCATTGAGATGGACGCCCGCGGCATCGAGCTGCGGGAAGTTCGCCTTGGGCGAGGTGCCGTTGTCGCACGTGAAGAATACCACCGTGTTGTCCGCCTGGCCGGTTTCATCCAGCGCCTTCATGATTTCGCCCACGGCCCAGTCGGATTCGACGAGAAAATCGGCGTAGGGGCTGATGCCGGTGATGCCCTTGAACTTGCCGCCCGGCGCGATGGGCGTGTGCGGCGAAGGCATCGGGAAATAGAGGAAGAACGGCTGCTCCTTTGTTTTGCGGCCACGCACGTATTCCGCGCAGCGCTTTCCGTACTCGAGCAGTACAGCTGAGAAATCCCAGTCCGCCACCGCCGGCCCGGCGGAAACGCCGACCATCGTGCCTTGTTTCATCTGTGCGGTGAGGTTGCCAATGAGGCGCTCGTTTTCACGCCACGCGTAGGGCGGCCAGTTTGGCACGTCATCCCCAAAGTGGTAGTCGAAGCCGTGGCTGTTCGGCCCGCCATTGATGGGTTTGGTGAAATCGATCTCGTCGAGTTTTTGGGTGACGCCGCCGCCCTTCTTCGGCCAATGCCAGCCAAGATGCCATTTGCCAATCATGCACGTGGCGTAGCCTTGCGCGCGGAACATTTCCGGCAACGTAAGGCGGGCATCAGCGATGAGCGGGCGCTCCCATTTCCCCACGATGCCGCGCTTGAGACGGCTGCGCCAATTGTACCGCCCCGTCAGCAACCCGTAACGCGTGGGCGAGCACACGCCGGACGTCGAGTGCGCGTCCATGAAACTCATCCCCTCGCTGGCGAGTCGGTCAATCGCTGGCGTCTTCATGCCCATTTTCGGATTGAAAGCGGAAACGGAGTCGATGCCCATGTCATCGCCCAGAATGACGATGACATTCGGTTGAGGGGCGGCCGCGGCTCGGAAAGCCCCGATCAGAACAGTCGCCGTGATGGCTAGTGTGATAGTGTGTTTCATGGTCGTTCGATGTTGATGGTTCGTCCCGGCAATGAGGGCGAGTGAATTTCGTGGATGGTTCCGTCTCTGCTTTCGACGACGAACACGCCGCCGATCCTCGCGTTAATTTCTGTCCTGTCGCCCGGCTTCACCACGGTTGGCCGGCGGCTTCGTTGGCCGCGCGGGGTGATGGCGTACACCTTGATTTCCGTGTCGGTTTTGTTGGCGATGAGCAGCGGGGCGGGTTGGCGGCCGCGGTTAGGGTTGGAATGCACGGCGGGCACCATCTGCAACGGGCGACGCGGATGGGTTTTTAACAAGCGCGAGGTGAGCGATTCCACCAAAGCCTCCGGCGCGGTGTCGATGACATTCGCCGTCTCGGAATGGTTTTGGCGGTGGTCGTACAATTCGCGCGCCGTCACTTTGCCCGTGCCGAACTCGCGCCATTCCACAAACCGATGCGTCGCCGTGCGCATGGCGTAGCCCATGTATTCGGCGCCGTCGTGGTTGCGATAGTATTGGCTGTGCGCCACGCGGTCGATTTTTGCGGCGGGATTTTTCAGCAGCGGCAACAGGCTCGTGCCCTGCACGAAATCCGGCGTGGGGATGCCCGCCATGTCGCAGAGCGTCGGGAAAATATCCAGCAACTCCACCGGCGTGTCGGTTGATTGGCCGGCGGTTTTCATCCCGGGCGCGGCGATGATGAACGGCACGCGCGTGTCGATTTCGTAATTGCTCATCTTGCCCCAGCCATTGTGCTCGCCGAGTTTCCAACCGTGGTCGCTCCACAAGACAATGATGGTGTTGTCGGCGAGACCCGCGTCATCGAGCGCCGCCAGCAGTCGGCCAAGCTGCGCATCAACATACGACACGCTTGCGTAATAGGCATGCATGAGGCGGCGCGCCACTGCGTCGGATACGCGTTGCTCGTCCCACGGCTTTGGGAAGTCGATGAAATCCATGTAATGCGTCAACTCGTAGCTGGTGGAGAGCGCATACGGCGGCGTGTTCGGCGTCACCTCGCCGTCGATGATGACCGGCAGCGTTTTCGGGTCATAAAGATCCCAGTATTTTTTTGGCGAAATCCAGGCCAAGTGCGGCCGGATGAATCCCAGCGCGAGGAAGAACGGTTTCTCCGCTTGGCCAAGCCGCCGCAGGTCTTCGATGGCCATGTTCGTACGTGCGCCGTCCACCAGTTGGTGATCGTCAATCACCGGCGCGGCGGTGGCCGGGCCGCGCAGATTGTTCTTTCGCCAGTCGTTGTCGGGCAGCTTGGCCTGCACCTCGCGGATACGCGCCTGCCAGCCCTTGGCATAACCCCGTTGGAATTGAACGGGCCGAATTGGCTCGCTCCACGACTGCGGGTCGGGCGTCGGGTTATGATAAATCTTCCCGTGCCCCACCGCCGTGTAGCCGTGCCGGCGCAGCCACTGCGGTAGCGTCACCGCGTTGGGCTTGGCCTCGCGGAAATGAATCGGCAGCGTCCACACCCCCAGCGTGTCCGGCCGCTGCCCCGTCATCAGGCTCGCTCGCGAGGGATTGCAGACGGCCACCTGGCAGTGCGCTTGGCCAAACCGCACCCCGCGCCTGGCCAAGCGGTCGAGGTTCGGCGTGATCGCATGGCCGTCCCCATAGCAACCGATGGACGGTCGCAAATCATCCACCGCGATGAAGAGAATATTGGGCTTGGGCGCGCTGGCCGCAGTAATGGTGCCCAACAACAGGGCGGCGGCACATTTTGCGGAACAATGGAGACTCATCTTATTGCCGGATGGAAAATTCGCAGGATTAAGGTTTCCATGGATCCTTCGTTTTGCTCAACCAAGGCTGGAGTTCTTCCTCGATGAGTTGCCTCACAAGCTTCGGTCGTTCGGCCGCGATGTTCTTCAACTGCCATGAGTCGGCCTGGTTGTCGTGCAGATAGCGCTGTACCGTGCCGTCTTCCTGTTTCTCGATGCGAAGGGTGTAGCGGTGAGTGCGCACGCCGCGACTTCCTTGGTCCCGTGGCACGTAGCCAATCTTCAAGTACAGTTGCGATGTGGGGCGTTGGCCTTTCCCGGTACGAAACAGCCGCGAGTAATCCGTGCCCTCGACCTTCTCCGGGATGTCCCGCCCAAACCCCATGAGGCTGAGCAGGGTGGGGTACACGTCCGGCACGGAAAAGAGAAGGTCATCCTTGCGCACCGGAATTTTCCCGGGCCAACGAATCAGGAACGGAATCCGCATGGACTCCTCGTAGTGGTTGTTCTTGGAAACCTGGTTGTGCGACCCGATGCAGTTGCCGTGATCGGAGGTGAATACGACGATCGTGTTCCGCGCAAGATTTGCGTCCCTCAAAGCCTTCAGGATGCGGCCAAACTGGTCATCGACGCCGGTCATCATCGCGTAGTAATTCCGTGTGTGGGCACGGGCCAGTTGCGCGAACTTGTCCCTGCCCAGGATGTTTACGTTTCCGCGCGTCACGATTTGCTCCATCGATTTCCCCTCGTACGCCTTTAGGTACCGCTTGGGGAACGCCGTGTAGGGCATGTGCGGCGGATTCATCGACACCACGCAGGCAAAAGGCCGGCGGGCCGCCGCCGTTTCGCGGATGAACGCGATGGCCTTGTCCGCCTCGTGTTCCGGCCCCCATTGGTTCACACGCAACGGCTTATCGCGCGGCGTGTCGTTGGCCCAGTAGAGCGGGTTCATGTGGTGATCAAACGTGTTGTAGCCGTACCAGAAATCAAAGCCATGCCGACGGGCCGGTGGCGTCCATTCGTTCCACGCAAAAGTGGCGCTGTTGTTTTCGCATTTCACGTACGGTTTGCGTGGCGACTCGAGGTGCCATTTTCCAATCCAAGCCTGCCGGTAGCCGCGGTCGTGCAAGACATCGGACCAGCAGAGCGCGTTTTTACGGAGCTCGTAACCCAGTTGGGCGCCGCGTGAGTTGCTGTTGCCGAGCACGCCGTTGTTGATCGGATACCGGCCGGTCATCAGCATGGCCCGATACGGACTGCAAACAGGGTAGTTGCTGACGGCTTGAGGCAACACCAGCCCCTCCGTGGAAAAGCGGTCAAGGTTGGGCGTCACCACCGGATCCTCACCAAGGAATCCCAGCGCTTGGCCGCGCCACTGGTCCGCCAGCACGAACAACAGGTTGGGCGGTGATGGCTTGGCCGGCGCCGAATGGGCCGGCATAATGAACCACAGACAAGCCAACAGGACGGCAATAAAACGGGTCTTCATTCTTTCGGAACAGAGTCAGTTGTAAACAGCTGCGACGGTTCCAATGCCGTGCCTTCCTGGCGTGACTTGGTGGCGCCTTTATTCACTGGGAGTGTGACAGCGCGATTGCCGGTGAGCATTCATACTTTAAGCCAAAATTTGTTCCACCACGTTGCCGTGAACGTCGGTGAGGCGGAAGTAGCGGCCCTGGTAGCGGTAGGTGAGCCGTTCGTGGTTGATGCCGAGTTGGTGCAGGATGGTGGCCTGCAGGTCGTGGACGTGCACGGGATTTTCGGTGACGTTGACGCTGTAGTCGTCGGTCTCGCCATAGGTCATGCCGCCGCGTACGCCGCCGCCGGCCATCCAGTAGGTGAAACAGTTCGGGTGATGGTCGCGGCCGTAAACCTGCTTAGTCAGTTTGCCCTGGCAGTAGATCGTGCGGCCGAACTCGCCGCCCCAGACGACGAGTGTGTCGTCGAGCATGCCGCGCTGCTTGAGGTCGAGCAGTAGCGCGGCGGTGGGCCGGTCGGTGTCGCGGCACTGGGCGGGCACCTGTTTGGGGGCGTTGTTGTGGGCGTCCCAGCCGCGATGGTAAAGCTGGATGAAGCGCACGCCGCGCTCGGCCAGGCGGCGCGCGAGCAGGCAGTTGTAGGCGTATCTGCCCACCTTCGTGGCGTCGGGGCCGTATTGGTCGAGGATGTGCTGCGGTTCGCGCTGGACGTCGATCAGTTCCGGCACGCTCATCTGCATGCGGAACGCCAGCTCATACTGCGCTATGCGCGTGGCGATGGCGGGATCGTTAAACCGGCCGGCCTGGTCGCGGTTGAGTTTGCCGAGCGCATCGAGCATGCGGCGGCGCTGGGTGCGCGTGACGCCGGCGGGATTGTAAAGGTCGAGAATTGGATCGCCCTGGCCGCGGAATTTCACCCCCTGGAATCGCCCCGGCAAAAAGCCCGCGCCCCACAGTCGGTCGTAGAGCGGCTGGCCGGCCTTGGCCCGTCCGTTGGAGGTCAGCGCCACGAACGCGGGCAGGTTGGCGTTCCCGCTGCCGAGTCCGTAGCTCACCCAAGCGCCCATGCTCGGCCGGCCGGGGAGCACCGAGCCGGTCTGGAACAGCGTTGCGGCCGGGTCGTGGTTGATGGCGTCGGTGTGCATGCTCTTGATCACGCACACATCGTCGATGACTTGGGCCAGGTGGCGCAGCGGCTCGCTCAGCCAAGTGCCGGCCTGGCCGTGGCGGGTGAACTTGAGCGTACTCGGGGCACAGGGGAACGAGGCTTGGCCGGAGGTCATCGTGGTCTTGCGCTCGGCCGGGTAAATGGACTCGGGCACTTCCTCCCCGAAGCGCTTGGCCAAGTGCGGCTTGTAGTCGAAGAGATCCATCTGCGACGGGCCGCCGGACTGGAAAAGATAAATCACCCGCTTGGCCTTGGGCGCGAAGTGCGGCAGACCGGCCTGGCCACCGATGGCGTTGCGCTTGGCCGCCTGCGCGTTGAGCAGCGAGCCAAGCGCGATGCCGCCCAGTCCGAGCGTGCCGCGCCCAAGGAAGGCACGGCGAGTGTGTTGCGTGTGGAGTTCGGTCAGTGGGTTCATGTCAGTTTTGCGTGATGGCCTCGTCGAGGTTGAGGATGGTGTTGGCCACCAGCGCGTAGGCGGCCAGTTGGGCGGCGGGCAGCCTGGGGTTCCGCGGCTTCTCGCCAACGGACAAGAGCCTTTTTGCTGCATTTGGTTTTTTCCGGAAATCTTTCAAGTAGAAGGAAAAATCTTTCATTAACAAATCCAACTCCCACTTGCGCGGTGCGCGGCTGGTCACGCGGCGAAACGCCTCCGCCACGCGTTGGCGCGGCCGCTGGCCCTTGGCTTGCATCATGCGCTCGGCGAGGAACCGCGCCGCCTCCACGAAGGTCTTGTTGTTCATCATCGTGAGCGCCTGCAACGGCGTGGTGGTGAGGTCGTTGCGCACGATGCAAATTTCCCGCGCGGCGGCGTTGAAGGTCATCATCGTGGGGGGCGGTACCGTGCGACGCCAGTAGGTATATATGCCGCGCCGGTAAAGTTTGTCACCCTTGTCCTGCTTGTAGCTTGCGTTCGAAATGCTCTTCCAGATTCCCGGCGGCATGTACGGCTTCACCGATGGCCCGCCGATTTTTCCATTCAGCAAATCGCTGGTGAACAGCGCCGCGTCGCGAATCGCATACGGCGTGAGACGCTTGCGCGGGCCATGGGAGAGCAGTCGGTTTTCGGGGTCGCGCCGCTGCAGTTTTCGCGAAGCCATCGAGCGCTGCCGGTAGGTGGCGCTCGTGACAATGAGCCGGTGCATCGCCTTCAGGTTCCAGTCTCGCCGCACGAACTCGGTAGCCAGCCAGTCGAGCAGCGCCGGGTTGCTGGGCAGTTCGCCCTGCACGCCGAAGTTCCCGCTCGTTTTCACGAGGCCAAGCCCAAAGTAACGCTGCCACAGGCGGTTCACGGTCACGCGCGCGGTGAGCGGATGCGCCGGATCGACCAGCCACCGCGCGAGGCCAAGGCGGTTGCGAGGCCATCGATCGTTCCACGGGCCGAGCACCGGTGGCGTGGCCGGATGCAGCCGCTCTGACTTGTCCGGTTGGTCATACAGGCCGCGCTCGAGTCGATACGTGTCGCGTGGCTTGGGTAACTCGTGCAGCACCATCACCGTGTTGGTTGCGCCCGGCTGCGGACGCGGCACGGAGGTTTGCACCACCTTGATTTTCATCGGTGCGGGCACCACGAACTTGGCCTCCTCCGCCGACAAAATCGGCCAGCGCTTTGGCACCTCGATGAACGGCGGGCTGTTGCCGTTGTTCGGCCCAAGGCCGGCCTCGTCGATGTTGTTGAAGAAGGCAAAAAGCCGGTAGAAGTCCTTTTGCGTGATCGGGTCGAACTTGTGATTGTGGCAGCGCGAGCAGGTGAGCGTGAGCCCGAGAAACATCGTGCCCATCGTCTCCACGCGGTCGGCCACGTATTCGACGATCCACTCGTCCGGAATCGAGCCGCCCTCGGAGTTGATGCGGTGGTTGCGGTTGAAGCCGGTGGCCACCTGCGTGAAAAAGTTTCTGTCCGGAATCAAGTCGCCCGCCATTTGCTCGGTGATGAACCGGTCGAACGGCATGTTATCGTTGAGTGCCCGGATCAGCCAATCGCGCCACACCCACATGTAACGCAGCCGGTCGTTTTGGTAGCCGTCGGTGTCGGCGTAGCGCGATGCCTCCATCCAGCCCAGCGCCATGTGTTCGCCGTAACGCGGCGAGTCGAGCAGGCGATCCACCGCCTTCGCGTAAGCCCCGGGCGAATGGTCGTCGAGGAAGGCGTCAAGTTCCGCGAGCGTGGGCGGAAGGCCGGTTAGGTCGAGAGTCACGCGACGGAGCAGGGTGGCCTTGCCGGCTTCCGGCGACGGAGCAAGTCCTTCGCGCTCAAGCCGCGCCAGCACGAAGTGGTCGATGCCGTTGCGCGGCCAGTCGGCGTCCCGCACCTTTGCCAAGCGCGGCCGCTTGGGCGGCACAAAGGCCCAGTGCCGGTCGTCGCTTGGCCAAGCGGCCCCGGCCCGGAGCCACTCGACCAGCTTGGCACGATCCGCGTCGCGCAGCGGGCGGTTGGAATCCGCCGGCGGCATGCGTTCATCCGGATCGTCGCTTGTGAGCCGACGCAGCATTTCGCCGTCGGCAATCACGCCAGCCTCAAGCGCCGCCGCGCGGTCGTGCAGGCGCAGCTTGGCCTTGCGAACCTTGGCGTCGGGGCCGTGGCAATGGTAGCAGGCATCCGACAACACCGGCCGAACATCGCGGGCAAAGTCCAGCCCCCCCCCCCGAGCCAGGTTGCCGAGGAGGAACGGAAGCAAAATGAAGATCGCCCGCGCCATTTTCTAAATGCAACTTGGTAGCAGGCGAGGCCGGATTTGTCATGCCAAGAATCGGGCTACCCTACGCCCCTGTGGGTCGTTGCGTTTCCGGTTAAATGTGGGTACAACGCCGCATGCGCTTTTTCATTCCACTGATGGCATTTTGTGCCGTGGTGAGGGCCGAGCAGCCGAACATCCTCTGGATTACCGCCGAGGACATGAGCGCGACGCTTGGCTGTTATGGCGACGAGTACGCAACGACGCCGAACATCGATCGCTTTGCCAAGCAGAGCGTGCGCTACACCAAGGCGTTTGCCAGCGCGCCGGTTTGTTCGCCTTCGCGGTCGTGCCTGATTACCGGTTGTTATCCGCCCTCCCTCAGCACGCAGCAGATGCGCTCCGGCTTTGCGATCCCCAAGGGCATGCGTGGGTTTCCGGCGCGGTTGCGGGCGCACGGGTTTTACACGAGCAACAACGTGAAGACCGATTACAACACCAGCAACTACGCGGACATCATCAAGCATTCGTGGGATGATAGCAGCGCGACCGCGCACTGGCGCAAGCGGCCGGACAAGGCGCAGCCGTTTTTCAGCATATTTAACCTGATGACCACGCACCAAAGCCGCACGATGGTTTGGCCATACGCGAAATTCAAAACCGAAGTGCAGGCCAAACTTTCGCCCGGCGAAATTCATGACCCGGCCAAGGTGCCGTTGCCGCCGTATTATCCGGACACGCCGCTCATCCGGCGCGAGGTCGCGCGCTTTTACGATTGCGTCACCGCGATGGACAAGGAGGTCGGCACAATCCTGCAACAGCTTGAGGACGACGGCCTCGCCGAAAACACGATTGTCTTTTTTTACAGCGACCACGGCAGCGGGATGCCCCGCCACAAACGCGCGTTGCTCGACAGCGGAATGCACGTGCCGCTGATGACTCGCTTCCCAAAAAAATGGCAGCACCTCGCGCCCGGCAAACCCGGCACCACCACCGACCGCCTCGTGAGCTTTGTCGATTACGCCCCCACCGTGCTGAGCCTCACCGGCACGCCCATCCCCGAACACATGCAGGGCAAACCGTTCCACGGCGACAAAGCGGCGGAAGCCCGCCGTTATGTTTACGGCCATCGCGACCGCGTCGATGAAGTGCGCGACCTCGCCCGCTCCGTGCGCGATGGCCGCTACCTGTACATTCGCAACTACATGCCGCACCTCGGCTACAACCAGCCCACCGCCTGGCCCGACAACGGCGAAATCCGCCACGACTTTTATCGCTTGGCCAAGCGCGAAACGATGACTTCCGCCCAATGGCACTTCGCCGGCCCCACGCGGCCGGTCGAGGAACTTTATGACTGCCAAGCCGACCCGCAGAATCTGGACAATTTGGCCAAGTCCAAGAAGCGTCGGGAGATTTTGAACCGACTGCGTGCCGAGCATGTGCGCCACATCACGGCAACGGCCGACCTTGGCTTTTTGCCGGAGAGCGAAGCGTGGGAACTGTTCTCCAAGCAAACCGGCTGGGAACTTGGCCAAGCGGGCAGGGTGCCGTTGGCCGGCATCCACCAAGCCGCTGCCCAAGTCGGCGTCGCCAGCGAGAGGGTGTTTTTGAAAAACCTGGATTCTGACAATCCGACCATCCGTTACTGGGGCGCGATTGGGCTGGCTGTGAGGCCGGAAATCTCCGGCATGGCCAAGCGCAAATTACGTCGAAAGATTAGTGATCCATCACTGGCCGCGCGGATTGAGATCGCCAACGCCCTCGCGACTCACGGCGACATTCCGAACGCACTGCCGGCATTGATCGACTCAATGCAACACGAAAATCTCATCGTCGTGACCCACGCCGCTCGGATCATCGAGTTGCTCGGAAAAAAGGCGAACAGTGCAAAATATGCGATTGAAGAAGCCCTCAAACGCGCTGACAAAATCCGCCCGCCTGACACACCGGCGACCGTCGTCCTGCCCGGCGACAAGGATTTAGCCATGTTCGTTTCCTTTTCCTGTCGTGCCTTTTTGAACAAACTGGACGAGTAAACCAATGCTCCGGTTACTAAAAACCATCTCCGCAGGAGTTGCTTTTTTATTCGCTGGGGATCTCTTCGCAGCACTTCAACCCGCTAAGGTTTTCTCCAACAACATGGTGTTACAGCAGGGGGTGTCTGTACCGGTTTGGGGAAGTGCTGATATCGGAGCCAATGTAGTCGTTGGGTTTGCGGGGCAACGTGCTGAGACGAAGGCGGACAATGCCGGACGGTGGAAGCTGGAGTTTGAGCCATTAAGCGCGAGTGCAGAAGGACGCCCGCTCTCAATTCGGAGCGGCAACGAAAGTCTGCTTTATAAAAATGTCGTGGTGGGGGAGGTGTGGTTTTCCGGTGGACAATCGAATATGGGGTATAGTGCGGGCAGCATGGCCAAGCGATTGGCCAAGGGGAAGGCGTTGGTCGATGCAGCAGATTATCCGGGCATCCGGTTTCGGAAAGTGAATGAGAAAAACATGCCAATGCCGCAGGAGGATTTGAAAGGCGGGAGTTGGTTCGTGTGCACGCCGAATTCGGTGAAGGCTTTTTCAGCGGTTGGATTCATCTTCGCCCGAAGGTTGCACGAGAAACTCAAAGTGCCGATTGGCATCATTGATTGCTCCTGGGGCGGCACGCCGATTGAGCCTTACATTCCTGCTGAGGCGTTTACCGGGCATCCTACCTTGGAGCGCCTAGCCAAGTTGTCGGAGACGAGGGACTATGAGGCTATCAAGGCCATGCGGGGCGGGACGTTTGTTCGCAGTGACGCTTGGCTCGCCGGGGCAATTTACAACGCTCGAATCGCTCCCGTTGTTCCGTATGCGATTCGCGGTGCCATTTGGTATCAAGCGGAGTCCAACTGCGGCACTGGTGAAGACCCGCGCGATTATGCCCACAAAATGCGGGCGCTCATACAAGGCTGGCGAGGTGCTTGGGGTCGTCCGGATTTGCCGTTTTATTATGTGCAGCTTCCCCAGTGGCGTAGCTACGCATGGACGTATGCCCGCGAGGAACAACGGCGTGCGATGGATGTGCCGAACACAGGCATGGCGGTAACAATCGATTTGGATTTTAACAACGATATTCATCCGCCAAACAAAATCGATGTGGGGGAGCGCCTGGCCCGATGGCCTCTGGCCAAGGTTTACAGATATTCCACGCCTTATAGTGGACCGACATTTCGATCTGTGAAGCGTGGCGGGAATGTTTTGTCTGTGATGTTCAATAATGTGGATGAAGGATTGATTGTTGGCCAAGCGGGTGTAGGTCAGGTGATAGAGATCAAAGGAGGTAAATTATTTGGATTTGAATTGGCCGATGAAGGGGGGGAGTGGCATGCAGCAAATGCGCTTATTCGTGGTAACACGGTTGCTGTCAGTAGCGTTGAAGTGAGCGAACCAAGGGCGGTTCGGTACGCTTGCCATCCACAAGCACCAGAAGATAAACAGTGGAATCTTTACAACGGAGCCAAACTTCCGGCCTCCCCATTTTGTTCCGATTGGAGCCTGATGCCGTACGACCCCAAACAAAACCCAATGCCGAAATAAAAAACGAGGAATGCTCGTTTCATAAAGATTGGTCAGTCGCTTGGCTCAGCGTTCGCTGATTGGCTTGAACTTGAGATCGTCCGGGCCGTCGTAAACGCCTCTCGGGCGGATGAGGCGGTTGTCGGCCAGTTGCTCGAGCACGTGTGCGGTCCAGCCGGAAGTGCGCGCGATCGCGAAGATCGGCGTGAACAGGTCGGTCGGAATGCCGAGCGAGTAGTACACGGTGGCGGAGTAGAAATCGACGTTCGGGTAGAGGTTCTTTTCGCGCAGCATGATCTCGGCGATGCGCTCGCTCATGTCGAGCCACTTGGTTTCGCCGAGCTTGGCGCCGAGCTTCTGGGCCATGCTCTGCAGGTGCGGCGCGCGGGGGTCGAGCACCTTGTAAACGCGGTGGCCGATGCCCATGATTTTCTTTTTGTTCTTCAGGCAGCCGGCGACGAAGTCGTCCACCTTGTCGAGGTCGCCGATCTCCTGGAGCATCTTGATGACGCCCTCGTTGGCTCCGCCGTGCAACGGCCCCTTGAGCGTGCCGATGGCGGAGGTGATGGCCGAGTACATGCCGCTGAGCGTGGCGATGGTGACGCGCGCCGAGAAGGTCGAGGCGTTCATCCCATGGTCGGCGTGCAGGATGTAGCACATGTCGATGGTCTTTTCCTTTTCCTCAATCGGTTTTTCGCCGTCGATGAGATAGAGGAAATTCGCCGCTTCACCGAGGGACGGGTCGGAATCGGGCAACGGCTTGCCCTGCCGGGCCAAGTGGAAATAGGCGGTGATGACCGGCACCTGTGCGATCAGCTTAATGGCACGCTTGGCCTGCACTTCCATCGAATCCTGCCCCTCGGGCGGTTCGTAGCAGGCGAGGGCGGAAACCAAGGTGCGAATGGCACGCATCGGTGAGGCCTCCTTGGGGAGTTGCCTGATGATGTCCACCACGCCGCCTGGCAGCTCGCGGGCTGCGGCCAACTCTGCCTTCAGTGAGTCGAGTTCGGCCTGGTTCGGCAGCTTGCCGCGATGCAGCAGGTGCACGACCTCCTCGTAGGTCGCGTTGCCGGCCAGCTCGTTGATGTTGTAGCCCCGGTAAATCAACTCCCCTTCGAGTCCGCGCACGCTGCTGAGCTTCGTGGTGGCGGCGACGACGCCTTCCAGGCCCTTCGCGGGCGCAGGTTTTTCTGTGTCACTCATTTTAAATTCTTTCAGGCGGTCACGCGCTGACGGTGTGATGATCGCATCGGTTGGGATGCCATCCAGCCCGCCTTTGCGTTGCAGCTCGTCAATATCCTTCAAGCTGTAAACTTTTTTCATCTGTCACGAGCCGATGTGAATCCCCTCCGGCGGGTCGGAAACCATAGTGAAAACCGGTTTTCGGTGCAACGGTTTTCTCGGTGGTCTCCCCGCTTGGCCAGGCGCTCATTCGCCCCTGTAAACACAGCGGGCGGTGCAGGTTTCGGCCACTTCCACGGCGGTTAACAGCGGCAAACTTGGCTTCAATCGCTCCCAAATCCACACGGCGACATTTTCACTCGTCGGGTTTTCGAGGCCGTCAACGTCGTTGAGATAACAGTGATCGAGTTGCTCCCAGAGCGGCTTGAACGCCGCCGAGATGTCGGCGTAATCGAGCACCCAACCCAGTTTTGGGTCGCAATCGCCCTCGACGACGATCTCCGCCGTGAAGCTGTGCCCGTGCAGTCGGCGGCATTTGTGATCCTCCGGCAGATGCGGCAGTAGGTGGGCGGCTTCGAACTGAAATGTTTTTCTGAGTTCCATGATTCGGTTATGCGGTTTCGAGATCGGCCCAGCGGATGAGTTCGCCCAGCGGCGGTCGTCCGTCGTGCCGCCAGGCCAGGGGCGGCCGCTGCATCTGGCCCAGCGGACAAATCCTCGGCACACCCCACCGGGCCAACGGCAGTGCCAAATCCCGCATCCGCGCCTCGCTCGCGGCAAGGCCGACGGTGGACACCGACTCGCGGATCGGCTCCAGCACGTGCAGCACCTCGTCGATGTGCTCGATAGGCTTGACGAATATGAACCGGTTCAGCGGCGAGGTCTGGAATTGCTTTTCATCCTCGTGCACTACCGTCCAGTCGGTCGAGTCCTCGCTCTCCCAAAGTGCCGCACCGGCGTTGTTGGCTGCGCGGATTTTGTAAAAGCGCCGGGCCGTCGAGATCGCCGCCGACTCCCTCGTCGAGATCGGCCCGCGCGGCATGGTCTCGTTTCGCGCCTCGAGTTCCCCGGCGAGCATTTCGGCGAAGCGCGCCGGGTTGAGGCTGCCGTTTTCCTCCACGTAAATCACGTGCGGCGACAGGCAGCCGTGCTGGTTCCACGCGACGACATCGTCGGCGGCATGCGAGATGACCGTCTGCGTGCCCATCACCTCGTTGGCCTGTTTTTCCACGTAGCCGAAACTGACACGGTGACCGTAGCCGGCCAGGCGCTTGGCCAAGGGTAGTCGCTGACGGATCGACTCCACCGTTTTGTCGCCGCCATTCACTGTCACGCAATCGGCCTCGGCGAACAATGCCGACTCGAGCGACTCGTTGCCGCCATCCCACTCCGCGATCTCGAGCGCCGCCGCCATGCCCGGCTCGACGAAGTGCAGCGAGTGGCCAAACAGCCGCGGCAGCAGCGACTTGCCGGAGGCGCACTTGACGAATTGCGCCGACCGCAGCAGCAACCCAAACGCGATCGACTGAAACACCGGCACCGGCAAATTACCCGGCGCGATGTGCGCGATCAGTTGCGGGCCGTTCACCATCGAGTACGTTCGGTTCGGCTGGCTGGCGAACGACTGCAGCCGCGTCGGGTCGCCGAACTCCTGCGTCAACAGCATGAAAAACTTTTCCTGCGTCCAGTCGGCGAAACAGGCGTCCAGCCCGGCCGCGAGCACTTCACGCGGGAAGCCGGTCTCCTCCGGGTCGGCGTCGAGCGCCATTTGTCGCAGAGGATAATCGGGCGAACGCCACAGGTTGCCCACCTCGGCGAGCTTGGAAATGATCTGCTCGTTGCCCAGCGTGGCGAGGTACTCGTTGCAGTTTCGGCGCAGCGTTTGGGACGCCTCGGCGATCAGCGAGTGCGTCAGCTCCGCGCCCGGTTTGTCGGCCAAAAAATAGTCCAGTGGTTGTTCAGGCATGGGTCAAATTCATCAGCGAACAGCCTCTGGACTCGGGCAACTCGGCCCGGCCCAGCAGCTCGAAACCGTCGGCGTGCCGCCTGGCCAAGTCTTCGGTCTGGAGGCTAAGCGCCGAGCCGGCATTGGCCAGGTCGACGACCTGTAACAGGCCGGCTTGGCCAAGCTCAACATCCGCCAGAGTCTCTGGTGAGACGACGCGGGCGCGTGCCCAGGGCGGAAACCGAAAGAGTCGGGGAGCGGTATTCGCTTGGCCCAGTTTGCCGTCATACGCCTGCGAACTCAATTCGCACATGCCGTATTCGCAAATGATCCGCCCGCTCGCGACACCGAGCTTGGCGGTGATGGCTTGGTGCAGCTTGGGCCGGGGCATCTCACGCGAGCGGCCCTTGTAGCCGCCGGTCTCCATCGCCGCCGAGCCGCTGGGCAGTTGGAAATCGATCGCGTCGGCGTCCAGATGGTCGAGCAGATGCACAAACGAAAACGCGGTACCGAGAATTGTGACCGGTTCGTTTTGCGTGGCGCAGTCGTGCAGGAAATCGACTGCGGCTTGGCCGTCGATCCGCCATTGGGCGTCTGTGGCGAAACAATGTTCGCGCTTGGCCAAGCGCTTGGCCACGGTGTCCATCATGTGCACCAGCGACGACTCCGGCGCTTGGCCAAGCTCGGGAAACAGAAACAGCAGCCGGTTCGCCGACTCATCGACCAAGTGCCCGGCAAACCAAGGCCAAAGCGAAGCGTGATACACGGCCAAGGTTTCCGCGCAGTGAAAGTGCCGGCTGCGATCGACTTGGGTCGTGCCGCTTGAGCGGAACAGCGTCTCGCGATCGGCTTCCGGCAAGACGGTCAAGTCGAGCGACTTGAAGGCGCGCGTCTGCACCGTCGGGATGTCGCGCCAATCGCCGACCGTTTCCGGCGTGAGATTCTCCGCTTGGCAAAGATTGGCGAAAGGGGTGTTGTGCGCGAACTGAAACGCGAACAGGCCAAGGGCGAGTTCGCCGAAGCCGGCTGCGTGCGGATCATCGACGCACCGCTGAATGAACGTGCTCACCGCGTCACAGGCTTCGGTTAATGAAGTGAAATTTGTCATGCGGTTTTTGGTGGGCGCTTGCGCGCTATGGCTGGTTTTCCGCCACAGCCAAGGGCGGGGAAACTACGGTCAAGACGTAGGCTTGGCAACAAATGGTTTTGTCAGCGAGCGGAGCCTGTGGTTTGCTCTCGCCCATGAAGGGTTTCGTGTTTTTTTTGGCAGTGACGATGGTGCTGGCGGGTTGCGGCGGTGGAGACGCACCCCCGGCGGAACAGGCAGAAATGCCAACGCCAGCGTTGCCAGACAACATCAAAATCACACCGGTTGCGGAGGTCGCACCATCAACAGGCGAAACCGATGAACCAGGGAAACTAACGCTCGGCAAGCCGCCCAAGAAGATTCAACCCGGGGCCAAGCCGACTCCCAAACCCAACCCCGAAACCAAGCTGCAAGGCGGCGAGGCTGTTGCCCCGAAAGAGTCTGTTACTCCTGCTAAGGTCGAGGGCGCGGGCAATTTGACGAAGGAAAACGGCCGGTACACCGCGGGGGGCTCGCCGTTTGAGGGGCAGTTTGTCGATCACCACGACAACGGCACGAAGTCGGTCGAAGGGCAATTCGTCAACGGCAAACAGCAGGGCATCTGGACGTTTTACCACGAGAACGGGAAGTTGTTTCGGACGGGAAAATACGTCGATGGACGGGCCGATGGTCAATGGGTGATTTGGCGCGACGACGGCAGCAAGTGGTCGGAGCAGGTCTACACCAACGGCCAGTTGAACGGCGTCGAGACGCGCTGGCACCCCAACGGCCAGAAGCAATCCGAGGCCACTTGGCAAGGCGGCAAGACGATCGAGAAACAGGAATGGGACGAGCAGGGCACGCCCAGGCAATAGCCGCGCTGCTGCTTGGCGGAAGGCGCACGGGTGGAGCCGAACCGGAAGTGCAGCAAACACGCCGAGGCGCGCGACTCGTGCAAAACGGCTCGGTGCTGAGCGAGGTGCTGGCGCAACCGGGAGCGACCGACAGTGTCTTTGACGTGCTCGCTGCAAGCGTTCGTAGTTTTTCGCCGGGAGATCGAGTGGGCATCCTTGGTTTCGCCGGCGGCGGGGTGATCGCGCCACTGCGCGCGTTGGGTGGCGGGCATCGACTCAGCGGCGTGGATCTCGACCGCGCGGGCTACGAACTTTTTTGTGACCTCAGCGCCGGGTGGATGGGTGCAGTGCAGTTCGCGCAATCGGATGCCGTTGAGTGGTTGCACTCGCAGCGCGGCAAGTTCGACTTGCTGCTGGAGGATCTTTCCGTCGGGCGCAATGGCGACGTTTTCAAGCCGGATGTCTCGATCGACACTTTGCCGCGGTTGATCCAATCGAAACTTAAACCAAGCGGTGTCACCGTTTTTAATCTGCTGCCCGGGGACGACCGGACGTGGGCTGAAATGACGGCCAAGGTCTGCGCTCCGTTTGGGTTTGGCGTGCAGGTTTTGTTCGAGAGCTATTACAACCGCGTGTTGGTGCTGGGCAACGAGGCGTTGCCGCCGGCGCGCGAGATGTCGCGGTTGCTGCGTGCCGAGTTGACGGCGATCGACTCGGAGATGGCTGCCGATATCAGCGTGCGCTCGTTGCGCCTGGGCAAGCGATGAAGCGGCGGAACGACAGAGCCTTCACGCTGATCGAGTTGCTGGTGGTCATCGCCATCATCGCGATTCTTGCCGGGATGCTGCTGCCGGCCTTGGCCAAGGCCAAGGGCAGGTCGCAGTCAATCAAGTGCGCCTCGAATATGCGGCAGATCAGCCTCGCTGTGACGATGCACGCCGACGAACGCGAAGGCGCGTTGCCGATCGCCACGAACTTCGCCGAGCCCAAGTCGTCGCCGCACCGGATTTGGGTGACAGCGGTCGCGCGGTTTATCGGCAGTTGGGAGGTGTTCCTCTGCTCGACGGCAAAAACGGCCAAGTTCGGCGGCGACTGGGACACGCGCAGTTGGCAACCGATCGGGTACAACGGGGCGACGACGTTCGATCCGCGTGGAGTGGAGGGGGCGGCCACGAAGCCCAAGTTGGTGGGCGTGCCGGAGCCAAGCTTGGCCGTGTTGTTCGCCGACACGCCTAGCGGGACCATCGAAAAGAAGTACCGTGGCTACGTGTTCAGCCCGGCAAACGGCAAACGGAACCAGCTCGACCCCCGCCGCTCGACGCCGCTAATTTCGGATCGCGATCTCGTGGCGGAGATGAGCGGCAAACAGCCCAGCCAACTCAAGCCGGTGATGGCGCGGCACGGGGCCAACGGCGACGACACGGGCCGGAGCAACCTCGTCTTGGCCGACGGCCACGTGGAAGCCCAGACCGCCTTGTCGATCCTGCGACAGGACGCGTGCGCAAACCTGGTTTGGGATTTAGGGAGGGAGTAAGTGAACCCGGCCAATCTTGGCCAAGGGCGGGCTGGGTGAATTAGTGTTGGCGGACGTGTCCGAATTTGCTGTTGCGGCGGGATCGGGACTCCTGAAACTTGTGTGTGTAGATCGTTTTGCTGTTGGCTTGGCTAAGGTACATGCTCATCAGGCGCGAAGAGGACAGCGGTGCGCGCCGAGTGGAAAGCAAACGGCTGCAGGCGGAAATGAAGGTGTAAAAGATTCTCCTCACGTGTCCAAAATAGCCAACTGAAAGAATGTAATCCACGTATGGGCACTTTCCAAATTAAATGTATTCACAACGCTCTTTTTTTGTTCACAGCACCGATCATTTGGTGAATAAGGGGTGGAAGAGCAGGAGAGTGGCTGGGGATAACTGCGGCAATCAATCGCCGACGATGGAAACGCCCGAGGAGGTACCGATGCGCGTCGCCCCGGCTTCGATCATCGCCAGCGCCGTTTCGCGGTCGCGAATGCCGCCGGACGCCTTGACGCCGGCGTATTGGTTGACCGTTTCGCGCATTAGTTGGACATGCTCAATGGTCGCGCCGCCGGGGCCAAAACCGGTGCTGGTTTTGACGAAATGCGCCTCGGCGGTGACGGCCAGTTTGCAGGCGGTGGCGATTTGCTCGTCGTTAAAGTAGCCGGTCTCAATGATGACCTTCACCCGCCGGTCTTCCGCCGCCTCGACGACGTCACGAATCTCGCGGACGATATATTGGTGATCGCCGTCGATGAACCGGCCAAGATTCATCACCATATCGATTTCGTGTACGCCGTTGTCCACGGCGGCTTCGGTTTCGTAACGCTTTGAGTCCGAATCGCTTGCGCCCAAAGGGAAGCCGATCACGGTGGCGATCGACACGTCGGCATCTTCGAGGTAACTGGCAGCGTGTTGCACCCAACTGCCGTTCACACACACGGCAAACAACTCGTGCTCAATGGCTTCTGCGCAGAGCTTTTCGATGTCCGCAGCGGTGGCGTCGGGGCGCAGATTGGTGTGCTCGATGTACGAGCCAAGCGGCGTTTCCGGCGTGTCGGACATGAATCAGTCGGGCAAGAGGTCTTTGACCATCTCTCGTTCTTCCTTCAACTCGTTCACTGTGGCGTCGAGTTTGCCCTGGCTGAAGGCATCAAGTTGGACGCCCTGCACAATGTCGAACTGGCCGGCGACGTTGCGAACCGGGAAGGAAGAAATGAGTCCTTCATCGACGCCGTAGCTGCCATCGGAACAGAGGCAGACGCTGTGGAAATCCCCGCCGGCGGTGGGGTTGATGATGGAGCCGACCGAGTCTACCACGGCGTTGGCCGCGCTGGCCGCGCTCGAGGCGCCGCGCGCCTTGATGATCGTCGCACCGCGCTGCTGCACGGTCTTGATGAAATCGCCCTCGAGCCAATCACGGTCGCCGATCGCGTCTGCGGCGGCTTGGCCGTTGATCTTGGCGTTGGTGAAGTCCGGATACTGCGTGGCGGAGTGGTTGCCCCAGATCGCCATGTTGGTGATAGCCGTCACGTCGACCCCGGCCTTTTGCGCGAGCTGCGTCTTGGCGCGGTTTTCGTCGAGGCGCGTCATGGCGAACCACCGGTCGTTCGGCACGTCCGGCGCGTTGTTCATGGCGATCAGGCAGTTGGTGTTGCACGGGTTGCCGATGACGAGTGTGCGGACGTCGCTGGCGGCGTTGTTTTGGATCGCTTGGCCTTGGCCGGTGAAAATCTTGCCGTTGATGCCGAGCAGATCGCCGCGCTCCATTCCCTGCTTTCGCGGCACACTGCCGACGAGCAGCGCCCAGTGGACGCTGTTGAAGCCGGCGTCAAGGTCGGCGGTCGGCACCGTGCCCTTGAGCAGCGGGAACGCGCAGTCGTCCAGTTCCATGCAAACGCCTTCGAGTGCCGGCAGTGCGGGCTCGATCTCGATCAGGTGAAGGATCACCGGCTGGCTTGGGCCGAACATTTGGCCGGAGGCAATACGGAACAACAGGGCATAACCGATCTGACCGGCCGCACCGGTCACCGCAACACGTATGGGTTCTTTACTCATAAAAAAGCGGCGGACAGCATACGGGACACAGTCCGCCCCGACAAGGTTTTCCGCTTGGCCAAGCGCTTAGGCGAGATCGCCCGATGGCTTTCCGGAGGTATTGTTTCACTTGATTTCAGTTGGAATGTTTTTGGCGGGTGGATACGTTTGCCGGCCGGTTATGAAAAAATTATTAAGCCTGATAGTTGCTTTCGCCGCGGTTGGTTGCGGCCGGGAAACCGCGCCGGAGCCGTTGGCTGTCGAGTCGCCCATCGTCAAACCGGTGGCTGAAGTCGTCCAACCGGACCCGCCCACTGAACCGCCCAAATTGATCGCTCCGCCGGCGATTTCGATTTGGGATGCGGCCCGGGCCGGTGACGTCGGGGCGGTGCGCGAACACATTGCAAGCGGGACGCAATTGAACGAGCCGGACGAAACCAATCCCCTGAAACAAACGCCGCTGCATTGTGCCGTCGAGTCCGGCCACAAGGCGGTTGCGGAACTGCTCCTCGCAGACGGGGCCGAGGTCAATGCCAAGCGGGCGGACGGCTTGACCGCGCTTGACATCGTGTTGAAAGCCGACCCCGAGGCCAGCGACGAGGTTCGAGCGGTTCGGAAGGCAATCGCCTCTGTATTGGTTCGCAACGGAGCCACGGCAGCGAAGCATAAGTAATCCATCAACGATTTATGAACGATTCAACTTTGGAGTGTGCCGGAAGAGCGGAACGGCAGGGAGTTTCAAGTTTCAAGTTTTTAGTTTCCAGGGGTGGCGTCTGGTTGGCGCTGGCGGTTTTGTTTTCGTCTGCGCTGGGGGTGTTCGGTGCGGCGGCTGAGCCGTTGCGGGTGGCCACGTTTGACGTCGATGCCACGCCGCCGGTTGGCTACATGATGGCCTACGATCCGGTGGTGCGACTGGACGCGATGACGCTGCGTTGCCGGGGCGTGGTGCTGCTTGGCCAAGCAGAGCCGATAGTACTTTGCGCTGTCGATTGGATCGGCATCGCCAACGAGGCGCACGACGCGTTTCGTGAGCGCTTGGCCAAGGCGGCTGGCACGACCCCCGACCGCGTGGCGGTGCACACGCTGCATCAGCACGACGCACCGCTTTGCGATTTCCTCGCGGAGCGCCTGCTTAAAGAGGCCAAGGCAAAGTATCTTGGCGAACTTAATGGCGATTTTTGCCGGCAAACCTTGGCCAAGGCTGCCGCTGCTGTGAAGGCATCGCTGGCATTGGCCAAGCCGGTCACCCATTGCGGCTGGGGCGCGGCGGCGGTGAAACGGGTCGCGTCCAATCGCCGCATCTTCGGGCCGGATGGCAAAGTGCGCGCGGTTCGATACACCACCTGCGCGGATCCGAAACTCCGCGCCGAGCCGGAGGGGGTGATCGATCCCGAGCTGTCGATGCTCAGTTTCTGGAACGGCGACACGCCGCTGGCCGTGCTGAGTTATTACGCCTGCCACCCGCAGAGTTATTATCGCATGGGCATCCCGAGCCCGGACTTCCCCGGCATCGCCCGGTTCATCCGCCAGCAATCCGTGCCGGAGGCGTTGCACGTTCACTTCAACGGCGCGGGTGGCAACATCGGCGCTGGCAAATACAACGACGGCTCGCGCAAAAACCGCATGGAGCTGGCCCAGCGCTTGGCCGACGGAATGAAGCAAGCCTTCGACAGCACAAAAAAATTCGCCGTGCAGCCAAGCGACCTGCGCTGGAGCGTCGCACCGGTGGCCCTGCCGGTGGCCAAACATTTGGACGAAGCCAAGTTGTTGGCTGACGTGGCCAAGGGCTCGGTGCCGCCGGTCGCCGTGCCGGCGGCGCAGCGGTTGGCCTTTTTGCGGCGCTGCAAGTCGGGGCACAAGATCGACTTGGCGCAGCTTGCCATTGGCGACGTGCGCGTGCTGCACATGCCGGGTGAGTTGTTCGTCGAATACCAGTTGGCCGCCAAGCAGATGCAGCCAAAGCTAAACGTGGCGATGGCGGCCTACGGCGACTACGGGACATTTTACATCGGCACCGAACGAGCCTACTCGGAGGGCGGTTACGAGACCGAGCCACGCTCATCCAACGTCGCCCCTGAGGTGGAGTCAGTGCTGATGCAGGGAATCCGAAAACTGCTGCGAGAGGAGTAACCTTTATTCGATTCGGCCGGCGACGAGTGACTCTACGACGGCGGGGTCGGCGAGGGTGCTGGTGTCGCCGAGGCTGTCCATTTGGCCCTCGGCGATTTTCCGGAGGATACGGCGCATGATTTTGCCGCTGCGCGTCTTGGGCAGGCTGGGGGTGAATTGAATTTTCTCCGGCGAAGCGTGCGGGCCGATGTCGGCGCGGACTTGCTTCACGATCTCGGCGGTCATTGTGTCAGTAACTTCCTGCCCGGTTTTGAGCGTGACGTAGGCGTAAATGGCGTTGCCCTTGATGTCGTGCTCGTAGCCGACGACGGCGGCCTCAGCTACAGCCGGGTGGCCGCCGATGGCGCCCTCGATTTCGGCGGTGCCGAGGTTGTGGCCGCTGACGATGATGACGTCGTCCACGCGGCCGGTAATCCAGTAGTAGCCGTCGTCATCGCGGCGGCAGCCGTCGCCGCTGAAATATTTGCCGGGGAACCTCGAGAAATACGTGTCAAAAAACCGCTGTTGATCGCCGTAAATCGTGCTCATTTGGCCGGGCCACGTCTCGAGTATGCAGAGGTTGCCGGCGACGCCGTTGCCCTCGATCACGTTGCCTTCGTCGTCGACCAATGCCGGCTTGACGCCGAAGAACGGCAGGGTGGCGGAGCCGGGCTTGGTGGGCGTCGCTCCCGGCAGTGGCGTGATGAGGATGCCGCCGGTCTCGGTCTGCCACCACGTATCGACGATGGGGCAGCGTTCCTTGCCGATGACTGTGTTGTACCAGTTCCATTCCGGCTTCTTGATCGGTTCGCCGACGGTGCCGAGCAGCCGGAGGCTGGAGAGGTCGTGTGCGCTTGGCCAAGCGTCGCCCTCCTTCATCAGCGCGCGGAGAGCGGTGGGCGCTGTGTAGAAAATATTGACCTTGTGCTTGGCCACGATCTGCCAAAACCGACCGAAGTCCGGATAGTTCGGCACGCCCTCGTACATCATCGTGATGGCGCGGTTGGCCATCGGCCCGTAAACGATGTACGAGTGGCCGGTGACCCAGCCGATGTCGGCCGTGCACCAGTAAACGTCGCCGGGATGATAATCAAAAACATAATGATGCGTTGTCGCGGCGTAGGTGAGATAGCCGCCGGTGGTGTGCAGCACGCCCTTCGGCTTGCCGGTGCTGCCGGAGGTGTAGAGGATGAACAGCGGATCCTCGGCGTCCATCGGCTCGGGGGCGCAAACGGGCTCGGCGGCCTCAAGGGCGTCGTGCCACCACACATCGCGTTCGTTGGCCATGGCGACACCGGAGCCAGTGCGCTTGACGACGAGAATCTTCTCGATCGACGGCGTGCTCTCGACGGCCTTGTCGGCGTTGGTCTTCATTGGGATGTCGAGCTTGGTGCCGCGCACACCAGTGTCCTGCGTGATAATTGCCTTGCACTCGGAGTCGTTGATGCGGGTGACAAGGCTGTCGGCACTGAACGCGCCAAATACGATCGAGTGCACCGCACCGATGCGTGCACACGCCAGCATCGCGATCGTCAACTCGGGAATCATCTGCATGTAAATGCAAACGCGATCGCCCTTGGCCAAGCCGAGGTCTTTCAGCGCGTTGGCAGCCTTCTGTACTTCGGCCTGCAACTCGGCGTAAGTGTAGGTGCGGCTTTCATTCGGATCGTTGCCCTCCCAGATAAGCGCGGTGTCGTCACCGTGGCCGTCTTCCACGTGGCGATCAACGCAGTTGTAACAGGCGTTGAGTTTGGCGCCGATGAACCAGCGTATTTGGGCCTTTTCGTAATCGGACTCGCAAAGCGTGTGCCATTTCTCGATCCAATCAAGCCGCTCGGCCTGTTCCGTCCAGAATCCCTCGGGGTCGTTGATTGAGCGGTTGTACAACTCATGGTACTGCTCTAGAGAGGAGATATGCGCGTTCGCCGATGCCTTGGCGGTGGGCGGGTAAACCTTGGATTTGGAATTGTTGCTCATGGCTTAAATCAGGTCGGGCAGTTTATGCAAGCCAAGCGGTGGGTCAACGCCAGAACTTGCGACCTTAGAACTGGACGCCCTTGGGTGGCCGGATCGGCATGGTGAAGCCGACGGTCTCGAGCAATTCGGGGAACAGCCGGTTTTTTCATTTTTGCGGCATGCTCCGCGTAGGTGGGAAGTCGGATAAGATTGTGCCGTTCTTGGGGATCGGCCTTGAGGTTGTAAAGGCTATTTTTGAGCAAAGAACCTGATAATAGAGGTGTTTATTGCGGTCTGCGCGGATAGCCAGCGTACTCGGCGTAGCGGGAAAGTTTTATTCCCATTGAAACTGGTAGAGAAAACGCTCACGCTAGCCATCTACATCTTGGCCAAGTCCTTGGGTCGGGTGGGTATTGGGAATCGAGTTGCGGCGAGTCGCATCGGGTGAGCATGCAGGGCCGGAAGCACAGGTAAAACCCCGAACGAGTGAGATCTTGGTTTGCCTGTCAGGGGGATTTCCGTATTCTGCCGGTGCGTGCGCTTGGCTTTGAGATTGGCTGCGTTAGTGGTCTGCTGTTCCGGACTGAGTTTTTGGCTGGGAGGCGGTTTGCATATGGGCTGGTCTAAGTCCACCGAGACCCGAACCGAGATTGATGAGGTCACCGGTTTGGAGTATCCCGTGACAGTAAGTAAATATGTCTTTGGGGTGGAATTGCTCGGCGCGGCTTTGGCAGTGAGCGGTGGGCTTTTTGGCTTGTCCTTTGCCTTCCGCAAGCCGCCCCGACCGGGTAATCGATCTGGCGCCGAGATGTCATTGATCTAATTATGAAACAGTTTCACAAGGGAAAGTTGGTGTGGGCACTGATCTTGTCGGTTGCCCCGGGAGTGTTAAGTGCGGATTCGATCAAGTTCGATTTCAGAGATCCAAAGAAGGTGAACAATGTGGTGTTCTTGATGGACGCTCCGCTGGAATCTATCAACGGCACCGCCACAGGAGTCAGTGGCACGGTCTCATTCGATCCAGCCAAGCCGGCAGCAACCACCGGCAAAATTGTGCTGTCGACTTCATCATTGCACGTGGACAATCCGCTGATGAAAAAACACATGCTTGATGAGGGGTGGATGCACGTGTCCAAGTTCCCGACGATCGAGTTTGTTATTGGGAAAATGACCGATGTCAAAACCAGTGGGACCACCATAATCGCGACAACCGCTGGCAAACTGACCGTCAAAGGTGTCACCAAAAAAGTAAGTGTGCCGGTCCGATTGACTTACCTCAAGGGGATGTTGATCAAACGTAACCGCGTGCCGGGGGATTTGCTTGTGTTGCGCTGCGACTTCACCATCAAACGGTCGGACTATGGTATTAATGCTGGCAACAACGAGGAAAAGGTATCCGACGAGATTGAGCTGAAACTAAGGGTGGCTGGTGCTGCACCGTATTAAACTTACGGAATTCAATACGATGGAGATGGTCGAACTGGAAGGACTGAGCGTTGTCGTGGATCGGGTGGTTTACCAGTCGGACATGGTCACGCCGGAGGATCGTCCCCACTGCTTTGCCTACTTCATCACCATCCGCAACAACTCCGACATCACCGTCACCATCAAGGGCCGCAAGTGGGTGGTCAACGAGGCGGACGGCAGCAAGACAGTAGTCGAGGGCGACGGCGTCGTGGGGATGTTCCCCGAGTTGGAGCCGGGCGAGTCGTTCGACTACCACAGTTTTCACCTGTTCAGCGGCGACTGGGCGGTGGCGACCGGCAGCTATATTGGCGTGGACGCAAACGGCCGCTCCGTGATCACCCGCATCCCGGAGTTCCGGATGGATGTGCCGCCGCAGTTGAACTGACCGGGAGTTCAGGCCAAGCGCTTGGCCAAGTCCTGCTTTACGCGATCGACTTCGAAACCGGCGCAGTCGGCGGCGCGAGGCCCCACTTGCAGGCTGAAGAAATCGACCCCATCCAACTCGGTGAGGGTTGCAAATTGTTCTCAGGCGATGGAGCGGTTGGCATCGTTTTTGTGGTGGGGATTTCCGGCCCAAGCCAAGGCGACCCGGAGACGGTCGGAGCCGGGCAGGGCGGCGTGACTGGGCGGCGTGAGGTAGGCGCGCTCGCCGAGCAGGTTGGTTTCGTCCGGCATAAACCCGTGAACGTTGTTGCTGGATGCCGCGCTTGGCCAAGCGCGGGGTTACTGGGGCCACTGTCCCTCGACGATCGGCTGGGTGACCAGCTTGGCCGGGTCTATGACGACGTGTTTGATGTTCGTGCGGTTGTGCGTGTAGGTCACGTGCACATTGCCGTCGCTCGTCTGGATGACTGCCGGGTACGAGTACTCGCCCGGCTGGTTTTCCAGCACGAGGGCGGCCTCCCAGATTTTCCCGTTCGTTGAAACGGAAACATTCAACGGCGAGCGGCCGCGCCGGGTATGGTTGTAAACAAGCAGCGCGCGGCCGTCGGCCAGCACGGTGCCGTCCACCCCGGCGTTGGGGTTGGGAAGCTGGGTGCGTTTCATGCGGCTCCATTTTTTACCGCCGTCGTGCGACCAACACTCGGTGAGGCGGCCGGACTTGGTGCGGCACAGCGTCTGGATTGACCCGTCCGGGTAGGCGAGCAGGGTGGGCTGGATGGCGGCGTAGTCGAGAGAGGAGTTGAGCGGCTTGGTTTTGCTCCAGTACCGGTTCTGCACATAGCGCTCCATTTGCACGCGCCAGCCGGCGTCCTCGAGGCTTGAGCCGCAGAGCAGGGTGCCGTTGGCCAACTCGATGGGCTTGTTCTTCACCGGGCCGATGTAGCCCGCCGGCAGGCGAACCGGTTTGTCCCACGTCAACCCGTCGTCCTCCGATTTTTGCAGCATGCCCCACCACGCCCTCGGATTGGGGCCAACTTTGTAAAAGAGCAGCAGCGTGCCGTTGGACTGCTTGAACAGCACGGGGTTCCAGCACGGATACTGGATGCGCTTGGCCTCGTCGATTCCGTTGGCGACCGGTTTGGGCGCGGACCACCCGTCGCCTTCGTTGCGCGACATCCAAATGACCACGTCGTACGCGCCTTCGTCGGCCCCGCCAAACCAGGCGGTCACGATGCCGCCCTCGATTTCCGCGATGGTCGAGGCATGCACGCCGGCCACCGGCATTTTCTCGGCGATCATTTCGCTGCCGTACATCCCGGCCTGTTTTTGAAGGGAAGCGACCACGTCGATGTCCACCGTTTTGGCAGGGGCCTTTTCGGCAGCCTGGGAAAGAACCGAGCCGGGCCAGGCCAGAATCGCAGCCGTCACGGCCAGCATCATAGTGTCATTGCGAGAACGAATCATAATGGATGTTGGAGTACAGGAACCTCGTTTTTGTTCAAACCAAACGCGCCTCCTTGCACGGCCGTCAATGCTGCCCTAGAACTGGCCAGCGTCAATTCAGAAAAACCTGTTCTGGCATCAAATCGCAAAAAAGTTGGCCAAACCCGACTCCCCAAGCCAGAATGCGCCGCTTTTTCACCCGATGAGCAACAAGAAAAACAGCGATTCAACGGTCAGCAAAGACGTGGTTGTGCAAAATCAACTCGGTCTTCACGCCCGCCCAGCGTCGATGTTTGTCAAGACGGCGACCAAGTTCGCCAGTGAAATCATGGTGAAAAAAGAGGGCGAAAGCGTGAACGGCAAAAGCATCATGGGCCTGATGATGCTGGCCGCAAGCCACGGCACCACCCTCACCGTGACTGCCGAGGGCAGCGACGCAACTGACGCCGTCAACGAGCTTGAAGATCTCGTCAACCGCAACTTCGAGGAGGAATAACCCCGACCACCCCCATGGCCGACACCGATTTTGACATCCAGTACGTTGCCAACCTGGCACGAATCGCCCTGACACCTGACGAGGAGGCCAAGCTCGGCTATCAACTCGGCGACATTCTCGGCTACGTGAAAAAACTCGAGGAACTCGATGTCACCGGCGTCGAGCCGATGGCTCACGCCGTGCCATTGACCAACGTCCTGCGCGCCGACGAGGTGCGCCCGTCGATCCCGCAGGAAGCCGCCTTGGCCAACGCGCCCAAGCAGGCCAACGGCTTGTTCATCGTGCCCAAGATCGTCGAGTGATGCTGCACGAACTCACCCTCTCCGGCCTCACGGCGAAGCTCGCGGCAAAGGAGGTTTCCTCCCGCGAGGCGATGCAGGCATGCCTCGACCGCATCGACGCCGTCGATGGCCAGGTCAACGCCTTCATGAGCATCGACCGCGATGACGCGCTTGGCCAAGCGGACGGTGCCGACGCGGCCTTGGCCAAGGGCAACACTCACGCCGCTCAACCGCTGCTCGGCGTGCCGATCTCGCTGAAGGATTTGTTTTGTGCCAAGGGCCAGCCGGCCAACTGCTCGTCAAAAATCCTCGGCGACTTCCGCTCGCCGTACGACGGCACGGTCGTGCGCAAACTGCGCGACGCCGGCGCGGTGCTGTTTGGCCGGTTGAACATGGACGAGTTCGCGATGGGCAGCTCGACCGAGAACTCGGCGTTCGGGCGCAGCAACAACCCGTGGGACTTGGAGCGCGTGCCGGGCGGCTCGAGCGGCGGCTGCGCGGCAGCGGTCGCGGCGCAGGAATGTTTTGGCAGCATCGGCACCGACACCGGCGGCTCAATCCGCCAACCGGCGGCGCTGTGCGGCTGCGTCGGCCTCAAGCCGACTTACGGGCGCGTGTCGCGCTACGGCGTGGTGGCGTTCGCCTCGTCGCTCGACCAAGTCGGCCCGTTGACGAAGGACGTGCACGACTCGGCGACGTTGCTCGGCGCGATGTCCGGCCACGACCCGCACGACTCAACCAGCGTGCCGACGGACGTGCCGGATTACGTCGCCGAACTCGGCGGCGACTTGAAGGGAACCAAGCTTGGCTTGCCGAGGGAATTTCTCATCGACGGCATCGACCCCGAAGTGCGCGCTGCGTTCGACGCGGCGGTGAAACAGTGCGAGGCGCTTGGCGCGGAGATTCACGAGATCAGCATGCCTCACACCGAGTACGGCGTGGCGACCTACTACATCGTGGCCACCGCCGAGGCCAGCGCGAACCTCGCGCGGTACGACGGCATCCGCTACGGCGATCGCGTCGATGGCGACGACCCGTTTTCGCTCTACTGCAACACGCGCGGGCAGGGCTTTGGCGAGGAGGTCAAGCGGCGGATCATCCTCGGCACGTACGTGCTGAGCAGCGGTTATTACGACGCTTATTATTTGCGGGCGCAAAAAGCGCGCACGCTGATCAAGCGCGACTTCGAGCAGGCGTTCGAGACGGTTGACGCGCTGATCACGCCGACGGTGCCGGCCCCGGCGTTCAAGGCGGGTGAAAAAATGGACGACCCGCTGCAAATGTATTTGTCTGATATTTTCACGATTTCATGCAACTTGGCCGGCACGTGCGGCATCAGTTTGCCGTGCGGATTCACGAGCGAACCGAAGCTGCCGATCGGCCTTCAGTTTCTCGGTAAACCATTCGGCGAGAGCGAGTTGCTGCAGATCGCCCACGCCTACGAACAAGCCACGCCGTGGCATACGGAAAGGGCGGCGCTCTGATGGAATACGAGACGGTCATCGGGCTCGAGACCCACTGTCAGCTCAAGACGAAGTCGAAGATGTTTTGTGGCTGCGCCAACCAGTTTGGCGCGGAGCCGAACACGAACGTCTGTCCGGTCTGCCTTGGCATGCCCGGCGTGTTGCCGGTGCCCAATGAGCGCGCGCTGCAACTCACGACACTCACCGGTTATCTGCTAAACTGCGAGGTGCCACGCTTCGCCAAGTTCGACCGCAAGAATTATTTTTATCCCGACGTCTGCAAGGACTACCAAATCACGCAGTTCGATTTTCCATCGACAACGACCGGCCACGTGGACTTTGAGTTCGGCGATGGCATCGAGCGCGTGCGCATCACCCGTGCCCACATCGAGGAGGACGTCGGCAAAAACAACCACTTCGCCCAGCACAGCGGCGTGGACTTCAACCGCGCCGGCGTGCCGCTGCTTGAGATCGTCTCCGAGCCGGACTTGCGCAGCGCCGACATGGCGTACGAGTACCTCAACGCGCTGAAGGACATTTTGATTTACGGCGGCATCAGCGACTGTGACATGGAGAAGGGCATGGTGCGCTGCGACGTGAACATCAGCGTGCGACCCAAAGGCGAAGAGAAGCTCGGCGTGAAGGTGGAGATCAAAAACATGAACACCTTCAGCGGCGTCCGGCGTGCGATCAACTACGAGGTGCCGCGGCAGATCGAGACGCTCGAGAGCGGCGGGACGCTTGTGCAGGAAACCCGCCGCTGGGATGACGTCGCCGGCATCACCGAGAGCATGCGCACCAAGGAGCACGCACACGACTACCGCTATTTTCCCGAGCCGGACATCATGCCGCTCAAGCCGGACGAGGCCTGGCTGGCGGAGGTGCGCTCGCACATTGTCGAGCTGCCGCTCGCCCGAAAGCAGCGCTTCGTGAGTGACTACGGCATCCCGGCGCAGGACGCCGATGTGTTCGTCGGCAACGTGCCGCTCGGCGGTTTTTTTGAGAAGGCTGTCGAGAGTGCGAAAAATGCCAAGGCCATCGCCAACTGGGTGATCAACAATCTACAGGCGCGCCTCATCGAGACCGGCACGACGGTTGACGAGCTGAAGTTTGAGCCGGCTGCGATCCGGGAGTTGGTTGGGATCATTGAAGCCGGCACCATCAGCAGCACGGGTGGGCAGGAGGTGTTCGCGGAGCTGTTCGAGAACGGCGGTTCGCCGGCGGCGATCGTCGAGGCCAGGGCCTTGGCGCAGGTCAGCGAAAGCGGTGAACTGGAGAAGTGGTGCCAGGACGCCATCGATTCCAATCCCGACCCTGCGGACGACTATCGGAATGGCAAGGAGAACGCCATCAACTTCCTCAAGGGCCAGGTAATGAAAGCCAGCCGGGGCAAGGCCAACCCGCAGGTTGTCGGCGAAACCTTGGCCAAGCTGTTGAAAGGTTGAGCCTTTTGCGGCAGTTTGTTCGTGGAATGATCCAAAGCCCTACAAACGGCCGTTTGCAACTCACCGTTTTTCTTTTTGCGCACTTGTCTCTGGCCCACGCGCTCGGCCAGTCGGATCAAACCACAAGACCGATCGAAGAAGCCCAACTCAAGGAAACGAGTGGTGAGGTGTATTTTTACGAGGGAAAGTCGTATACCGGTTTGGTTGTGAAAACACATCCCAACAAAAAGAAAGCCGAGAGCTACTCGCTAAAGAATGGGAAGCTTAATGGTGTCTGGCAGGGTTGGGATGAGGAGGGTAACTTGATCGGTCAGGCCGAGTATCGGAACGGCAAAATTCACGGAAAGTTTCTCCAGTTAAGAAAGACTGGCGGTCGTGAGTTTGAGGTGAATTATGTGAACGGAGTCGAGAACGGGGCCTTTAGGCGATGGTTCGACGATGGGAAACTTTGGGTTATTGAAAACTACCTGGCCGGTAAGCTTGATGGGGTCAGCACAACTTATTTTCCCGACGGGAAAATCCAGGTTTCTGCCGAGTATCGCGCCGGCAAGAAACATGGCGTGGAGATTCACAGATATGAAAACGGACAGCCAAGATGGGAGGCTGTTTATGAGGAGGGCAAACTGAAAACGAAGTTGCGCTGGAAACGCGACGGCACACCGTCGGGGCAAAATCCGCCTAAAATACTTTAACATGAAGACGTTACCGTCAATGAAAACAAGTCGAGTTATAGTTGCCTTGGCATTGGGTTGCACAATTTTGCCATTCGCAATGGGCGGGGAGACAGCGCTTGATCGCTATCTGGCCAAGCCGGATCCGGCTTACGAGTACAAGTTGATTTCCCAGCACGAGGGGGATGGTTGTACCACTTACATTCTTGGCATGACGTCGCAGAAATTCCTGACCGAGAAGGATGTCAACCGCACGTTGTGGAAGCACTGGATGATTGTGGCCAAGCCGCATCGGTTGAAGCACGACACCGGCCTCATACTCATCACCGGCGGCAGCAATGGGGGCGAACCGCCCACAAAGGGCGACGGCACCATGGCGAAGATCGCCGCCAAGACAGGTTCGGTCGTCACGGTGCTTAAAATGGTGCCCAACGAGCCGCTGCAATTTGTCGGCGAGAAACGCACCCGAACCGAGGACTCACTCATCGCCTATACGTGGGACAAATACCTGCGAACTGGCGACGACCGCTGGCCAGCCCGCCTGCCAATGACCAAGGCGGTAGCGCGCGCGATGGATACCGTCACCGATTTCCTCGCCAAGCCGGAGGGCGGCGAAGTGGTCGTGGACAAATTTGTCGCCGCCGGCGGATCCAAGCGCGGCTGGACAACCTGGAGCATCGCCGCGGTGGACAAGCGCATCGTCGCCATTGTGCCGATTGTCATCGACATGCTCAACGTCATCCCGTCGTTCAAGCACCACTACCGCGCCTACGGCTTTTACGCCCCGGCGGTGGGGGACTACGTGGAGATGGGGATCATGGGCTGGCAGGACACGCCCGAGTACAAGCGCCTGCTCGAGATCATCGAGCCGTACGAATACCTTGAGCGCTACACGATGCCCAAGTACCTGATCAACGCCTGCGGCGACCAGTTTTTCCTGCCGGACTCGTGGAAGTTTTACTACAAGAATTTGCTCGGCCAGAAGCACCTACGCTACGTCCCAAACGCCGGCCACTCGCTCGACGGCTCGGACGCCGTTTACAGCCTGGCCGCCTATTACAACGCGATTTTGAACAAGACCAAGCTGCCCGAGTACGATTGGGACGTGCAGGAAGACGGCTCAATCAGGGTGACCACCAAGGTCCACCCGAAGGAGGTGCTGCTCTGGCAATGCACTAATACGGAGACGCGGGATTTCCGCATCGACACCACCGGCAAAACCTGGACGAGCAGCAAGCTTAAGCCGGTGAGCCGTGGCACTTACGTGGGCAAGGTGTCCGAGCCTGCCAAGGGCTGGACGGCGTTTATGGTCGAGTTGACCTACGCCGAGCCGATCAAGCGCGGCATATCAACCAGGCGCGGCGGGCGGCTTGGCCAGGCGACAGGCCGCGTGGGTGCGCCGTTCAAGTTCACGAGCGGTGTCAACGTAGTGCCAGAGACGATGCCATTCGAGTTCAAGCCCATGCCCATCCCGAACCGGTAGCGTCTGGCCAGGTTCGATTTCGCTCAACCCTTCACGCGGACGAGTTTCATGATGCGACCATCCACGTTCCAGTCCTGCACGTAGAGGTTGCCGTCGGCGTCCCAGCCGGAGCCGTGGGTGCCGCTGAAAACGCCCTCGATCCAGTCCGCCTGCTTGATGCCGTAATTGCGGCCCTGTTTGCGATCCGGATTGTGGCCGAGCACGGCCATGATGGTGTTGGTCTTGTCTAGGATGACCACGCGCCCGTGCAGATCGGGTACCGAGACGTAGTCGCCCTGCACGGAAACAGAGGTCGGCATACCGAGGCCACCGATGACTTCGTTGATGTATTCGCCCTCAAGGCTGTAGTGCAGGAGACGGCCGCGGGGCTGGTGGTTGCGGTCGCAGATCAGCAGGCGGTTCGGCTCGTAGCGGGTATCGAGCGTCATGCCGTGCGCGGTGTTGAACTGCCGCGGGCCGTTGCCTTTCGCGCCAAAGTGCATCAGGTACTTCCCGGCTTTGTCGAACTTGAAGATGATGTTACTGGCGTAGCCGTCCGAAAGAAAAATGTTGCCGTCGTCGGACACCGTGATGGCGGTGGGGTTGAACGGCTTTGCAGCGAGCCCGGACGCCGCAGGGAAGGGCAGGCGCAGGGCGACCTTGCCGTCGGCGGCGTTGAACTTGATCCCCTCGGCGTTTTTGTTGCGGGCACCGTAAAGGTATTCGGTGCCGTCCTCGACGCGAATCTCGACGTCGTGCAAGTTGGTGTACGGTTCGCCGAGAAACTCACGGGCCACCTTTCCGTCCGGCGAAAAAGCGATCACACCCTTGTCGGCGCTGGTGTAGATTGTGCCGTCCTTGCCGACGATCACGCCGCCGTGCGTCGGGCCGATGGCGGATTTGCCGTCCGCGGTGAGCCCCCAGCCGGGCACGGTGTCGAAAGTCATCAGGCCAGTTCCCATACGGACACTGGTGGGAGATTCCGGCTGGGCGTCGTGGTCATGGCCGTCACTGTCACCCTCGGCGTGATGATCGCCTTCGGCATGACTGTGATCGTCATCGTGCGAGTGCTGATGATCGGACTGGCCGCAGCCTGCCAAAAACAGAATAGTGATAAGGAAGGTAAAAAGAGGCCTCATAGCGCGGGAACTCTCGCCACACTGGAGCCGCTTGGCAAGCCGTTAAAACGTGCTGAACTTCACTTTTCCCGGGGCCATTTCCGGAATGGAAGGGTGGTTGACTGGGTGCTTTCCTCATGGAATTTTTTCCATTTGGCGCGCTGATCCAACTTGTCCTCCCAGGTGGCACAACCCTGGGCACACAGGAGGACCCATAACAGGGCGAGAAGTGGGTAAAGGAATTTTGTTTTCATATTGCTGTGCCCTGAGTTCAAGAGTCATCGCGGAAAGTGCGGTTTACAAGCCGTTTTAACTGAACGCAAAGTCCCTTGCCTGGCACGCAAAGTCCTTTGTCAGGCGCGCAAAGCACCTTGCGGGACGTGTAAAATGGATTTCGTGGTGCTCCAGTTCGACGGTTTTTGACACCTCGTAGTGTGACTTTTACCCCATACCACTGCCTTTTGAGGTTAGCTTGGGATTACTATGCAAATGCAGGCAATCGACAAGATCAGGCCGCTTGGTCAGAAGCGTTCACGATGATGTTCAGGTTGGTTCAGGAATACCTCGGCGACGAGGAGTTGCAGCGGATCGCCGGCATTAGTCCTGGTCTGCCAGGTAGCCAGGCGGAAATCCAAGGCGCCTACGACTTCGCGGTGAAGTTCGATGTGCGCGAGTTGGACAGCGAATATGTGATTGGCAAGATGAAGGCGATCATCGATCTGCTGCCGATTGACACAGCCGGCACGGTTGACCGCGCCAAGCTGATGTCGATTGCGGTATCGATGGTTGACCCGATCCTCGGCCAATCAGTGATGTCAGACCAACGCGGTGCCAGCCAGAAGACCTTCGACAAGGTCAACCAAGACATCGCCTTGATGGCCTTGGGGAACGAGGCCAACTACACCGAGAACGACCCGACCGCGGCGATGAAGATGCAGTTCATGCAGCAGATCGTCCAAGGCAACCCGAAATATCAGGAGGCGCTGCAAGGCGACGAACGGTTCCAAGCGTTGCTGGAGAACTACGGCAAGAACCTTCAGCAGTCGGTGTCACAGGAACAGAACAAGATGATCGGACGCATCGGTGTCCAGCCAGTGAATCAGCAATGAACGAGGAACTACGAAAGAAACACCTTCAGCAGCTAGACGACGCCAGCGCGATCTGGCAGGCGTTAAAGGAAGTGTTGGACGAGGCAACCAAGATGAGTGTGGCCAGTGCGATCAGTGACGGCGTCGACAGCGATGACCGCCACTGGCGTGCCGGTTACGCGCAGGCGGTGACTGACGTGATGGGGACGCTGAATCGGTACAGGCGGATTTAGTTCAATTCTTCACCCGTCTTGCCGCCGTGTTTGCGGAGAAGGTCGGCGGTTTCGCCTTCGGCATAATCTAGCGGTGTCTCGCCAATCTCATCTTTCGCATTCACATCTGCACCGTTGTCGATAAGTAGTTCGGCGATTTCCTTGTGACCTTTACGAGCCGCAACAAGCAAAGGAGTCGATCCGATATCATCCCACGCATTCACATCCGCACCTTCGCCGATTAGCAGTTCGACGATTTCCTTGTAATCCCAAGTAGTTGCAAGAAGCAAAGGAGTCACCCCATCATTATTCTTCGCATTCACATCCGCACCATCAGCAATGGCTTGTTTAACAGCTTCGATGTTCCCGCCTAAATTGGCAGCATGAATCAGCGCACGATCTGCTACTGGATTGCCTGCCTTTCCGCAACCCACCAGCACCACGGCTGCGATTGTTGTGAGTAGGAGGTGTTTCATTTGGCTTCAGCTTTCAATTATTCACCCTTCAGTTTCCGCCTGTTCTTTCAGGACACCAGAGTCCTCCAGCCTCTTCTTCATCGATTCAAACTCTTTCCTCAAGCTGGTTATTTGACCCCACGAAATAATCGCAAAGCTTACGCCAGTCAATCCAAAACAAAAACCCATCAACCCAAAAACAAACCCTGTCGTTTCCATGCCGAAACAATGCATTGATTATGGAAGAGGGTCAAACACTGCGGCCCAGGACGAGGGACAGGTATAGGAAGATTTAGTTGCCAGTGGCTTTCAATTCTTCACCCGTCTTGCCGCCGTGTTTGCGGAGGAGGTCGGCGGTTGCGGTTTGTTTGCGCCTGATGGCCTCATCTAGCGGTGTCAGTATAAACAAATGCAAACCAAGTTGGCCTTCCTTTGGGATTGGTTTGGCGAACCCACCATCCGTCTTCGCATTCACATTCGCACCGTTGGCAATCAGCAGTTCGGCGATTTCCTTGTGACCTCCGTAAGCCGCATCATGCAAAGGAGTGTATCCATTACCATGCTTCGCATTCACATCCGCACCTTTGGCGATTAGCAGTTCGGCGATTTCCTTGTGACCCCAACGAGCCGCCTCACGCAAAGGAGTCTGTCCTACACCATGCTTCGCATTCACATCCACACCTTCTGCCAAATGCTGTTTGACGGCTTCGATGTTTCCTTTTTCGGCAGCATCCCAAATTGAGATGTCTGGTGGCTGAACAACTATCACCTTCTGGGGTTCGCTTGGTGGTTTCAGCATCCAGAATCCAGCCAGAATCGCAACGCAGATCATTGCCGCAGGGATGATGTATGGGTTCTTCATAGTCCTGATGTGCGCTAAACGATAGCAGACCACCTAGAACCACCCAACACCAATTAGCCGTCCTGGCCAGAACTGTGTCTATTGCAGGCACGGCTTTTTTTTGGGCCGGGGAATAAATCCTAACTTGCAGGAATAGCATGGCAGTAGAAGCAGTCGAGGCAACGGAAAGCCTCCCTAAAGAAGCCGGACTAGTGGGACTAGACGGTCCTTTGGACGAATTGGACTTGACCAAAATGTTGGTCGAGAACTTTGAGAATAATGGACCCGAAGAGACATCGCCGAGTGGCGATGCGGTGGAGGAAGCGGAGCCGGTGGAGGAATCGACCGAGGAAGCGGGGGGACACCGAACACGTTCTTTCACAGGAAGAATCGGAAACGGAATCCGAGGTGGAGGCCGCGCCGGAGGTACCTGAACCCCAATCTGGGGAACAGGAGGAACCGGAATGGCTTCAACGTCGGATTGATCGCTTCACCCGAAAACTTCGGTTGGCGGAGGAGGAGCGCGACGAATTGGAGAAGGAAGTCCAGTCGTTGAAGTCGCAAGTGGAACAGGTACCGGCGGCCGTTCAGCAGAACGGGAACCCGGTAGCGCATATCAGAAATGAACGCGAACTCAACGACATTGCCAGTTTGGCAGAACGACGTTTGGGATTTGCCGAGGAAATGGAAGACCGGTTGCTGGATAATCCAGAAGCTGTCGAAAAAATCCTACGGCAACAGGGTGTCGAACTAACAGACGGATATTATCCCAATATAGCTTCGTTATTTTTGCAAAATCATCCGGACGCAGACCGGCTTGCTGAGCTTGATCTCGTTGCCGGTGAACTTGAGTTTGCCGGTATCCAGATCGATGCGGAATACGGCCACGTTGTCGGTTTGCTGGTTGGCGGCGAGCAGGAACTGGCCGGTGGGGTCGATGCCGAAGTTGCGCGGGGTGGATCCCCGGGTGGACTCGTGGCCAAGCGCGGTCAGCTTGCCGTTCTTCTCGTTGATCCGGAACATGGCGATGCTGTTGTGGCCGCGGTTCGAGCCGTAGAGAAACTTGCCGCTTGGGTGAACGAGCATTTCGGCGGTGCTGTTTCCCTCGACCGAGTGGGGCACGGTGGAGACGGTTTGCAGTGTCTTGAGTCGGCCGCGCTTGGCCCGGTAGCGAAAGGCGGTCACCGTCTGCTTAATCTCGTTGATGACGTAGGCGAATTTGCCGCTTGGGTGAAAGCCGAAGTGGCGCGGGCCGGAGCCGGGTTCCAGCTTGGCGCCGTCAAACTTGGTCTCGGCGATTGCGCCGGTTTTTTCGTCGAACCGGAACACCAGCACCTTGTCGATGCCGAGGTCGGGTGCGAAGGCGAACTTGTTGTTCGGGCCGACATGGATCGAGTGGGCGTGCGGGGCCTTTTGACGTGAATGTACGCTTGAGCCCTTGTGTTTGATCTGCGAAACCACCGCGCCAACGGAGCCATCTTTTTTGATCGGCAACACCGAGGTGCTGCCTCCGCCATAGTGGGCCACGAGCACGAATTTGCCGGTGGCATCGACGGTGAGATGGCACGGGCCGGTGTCGCCGGAGGGTTGCTGGTTGATCTGGGTCAGCTTGCCGGCCTGCACGTCCAGCGCGAACGCCGTCACGCCGCCGCTTCGTTTGCCGTCGAACGTGGCGACTTCGTTGACCGTGTAAAGGAACTTGCCGTTCGGGTGAATTTTGAGGAACGACGGGTTTTTCAGGCCGTCCACGGCGCTGAGTTTTTTCAGGCTGCCGTCCTTCAGGTTGAGTTGAAACAGGTGAACGCTCTCCTTGTCGGGGGTCGAGTAGCTGCCAAAACAGACCAGGGCTCTGGCTGGCGCAGCGGTCGCTTGGCCAAGCGCCATGGTCAGGCCAAGCGCGGAGAAAGTCGTTGTCATGAAAAGCGTGCGGAGTGTCATGCGCCGGATGAGACGGAAATCCAGCGCCAGTTGCAAGTTGTTTTGCGTTTCATTGGGTGGCCGGGGCTGTTACGAATGTGCTACCGTGAAACTGATCTCGCGCCTCATTCTTTATCCACTCTGCCTGTACGTCGCCATCTGGTGCTGGGGCGGCTTTCGGGATGCGTATGAGAACATGCAGCTGGATCGGTATAGCGTTGAGTTGGACGAGGGGGAAGGATTGCCGGGTGCTGTTGGCGGCGAGCCCTCCGGCGAGGTCAACCGCACGCCAACCAACGCGCCACCGGCCAAGGTGGAGAAGACACGTCCCGCCAAGACTGAGCGTCCGCCAAGGGGCGGGAAAACGAACCAAGTCGGGATCGCTGGACAGACGGAGCCGCCGGAGAAAAAGGGCGGCATGATGGTTTATTTCTCCGGCATGCTCGGTGCCTTGCTGGTGTTCGCGCTGCTCGTGGCGCGCGATGTTAGCCACCTGACCGGCGAACGAGTCGGCGGGAATTATTTAACCAAAAGCGATAAGTCGCAAAAGGCCGACATGTACGAGGACGCCGAGGCCATCTGGGCGGATGGGGCGTATGTTGATGCCATCGATTCCTTTCGCGAGTACATCAAGGTTTACCCGGACGAATACCACGCCTACAAGCGCATCGCCGAGATTTACGAGAAGGATCTGGGCAGCTTTCGCGCTGCGGCGCTGGAGTACGAGGAGATACTGGAAATGGACATCCCCAAGGCACGCTGGGGCTGGGCCGCCATCCATCTGTGCAATCTTTACTCGGGGAAACTCGACGACTCGGACAGGGCACTCGCGCTGCTGCAGCGCGTGGCCAGCGAATGCAGCGAAACAACGGCGGGACAGAAGGCCCGCGATCGCTTGGCCAAGATTGCCGCCGGGTAAACGCGCCCGGCCAAGCGCGCCACGGCTTGGGCGCTTCTTCTTTCGGCGACTCCACTTTTGCCTCCGGGTTGGCCGGCGGGCGCAGTTCACTGCCCGGCTTGGCCCCGGTGGAGAGGAGCAGTTCACGGGCGGCTTCCCCCCTTGGCATCCACGCGAAATCCAGCGGCGACTTGCCGTCGTTGTCGAGTGCGTTGACGTCGGCCTTTTGCCTAATCAACCAAGCAAGCGTGTTGGTGTTGCCGCCCCAAGCCGCGTAGTGCAGCGCGGTTTGGTCGTTGTCCGCATGCCGGTTTGTCACCGCCCCGCCTTGGCCAAGGTACTGCTGCAACGCCCCGAGGTCGCCGAGTTACGCCGCGTGAAAAAGATTGGTCGCCGCGACGGCCTCGCTGGTACTCGACGCTCCGGCGGTGGGTGGTTCATTTATCTCGCCGCCGCAACCGGTAACCAGGCCAAGCGCAATGAGCAGTGGCGTGGTGTGGTCCCCCATTATTTCAGCGCGTCTTCGATCGCGTCATCAAGTTTGACCATCGGGTGCCCGTGCCAGACGACTTCGCCATCCTTCACCACGAAGGCGTGCGGGATTCCGCCCACGCCGTACTTCCCCATGTAGCCCTTGGAGGTGGCACCCGCGTCAATCGCCACCGTGTATGCCATCTTGTCACCCATTTTTTTCACGAACGACTCGACGGTGGCGAGTTCCTCGTTGCTGACGCCGATGATGTTGACGCCGCGATCCTTGAATTTCTCCTGAAGCTCCGTCAGGTGCGGAATGCTGGTGCGGCAGGGCGGACACCACGTTGCCCAAAACTCGACCACATGCACGCCGCTCGAGACATCGACCGGCTCGCCTTTCACCCAGTGGGCCACGGCCAAAGCCGCTGCCGGTTCACCAGACGATTTATCTGATGTTTGCGTTTGAGGCGTCCCCGACTCATCTCCTGCAGAGCAACCGGTCAAGAATGCGGAAGCGGTGAGCAGAGCCGACGATATACAAAAAAACAGAATTGTTTTCATGGGCCTAAACTGCCCCAGCGCCTGGCCCGGCGCAAGTCTTTTTTGTAAATAGTTTGAAATGGTCCGCCGCGTTGCCTACCTTGCCGCGCATGAAATCATGGCTGCTTGGCGCTGCGTGCGCCGCATTGGTTTTCGTTTTGGGTTGCGGCTCACAGTCCGGCGACTCCTCCGGCAACGGCTTGTCGATCGTGGTCATCCCCAAGGGTACCACGCATGAATTCTGGAAATCGATCCACGCCGGTGCCATCAAGGCCAAGCAGGAACTCGAGGCCGCCGGTCAGCCGGTGAAGATCATCTGGAAAGGCCCGCTCAAGGAGGATGACCGCGATGAGCAGATCAAGGTCGTCGAGAATTTCATTGCCCGCGGCGTGGACGGCATGGTGCTGGCGCCACTCGATGACAAGGCGCTCGTCCGCCCGGTGGAGACGGCAGGCAAAGCCGACATCCCGGTCGTCATCATCGACTCCGGTTTGCAGACGGACAACTACGCCAGCTTCGTCGCGACCGACAACACTCTCGGCGGCCGGATGGGCGGCGCGCGCTTGGGCAAGCTGCTCGGCGGCAAGGGCAACGTGCTGCTGCTGCGGTACGCCGTCGGCTCGGCCAGCACGACCAAGCGCGAGCAGGGATTCCTCGACGAAATGAAAGAGAACTTTCCCGGCATCAAAGTGCTGTCGTCCAACCAATACGCCGGGGCCACCCGCGACCTGGCCTACACCGTCTCGCAAAATCTGCTAAGCCGCTATGGCAACGAGGTGAACGGCATCTTTTGCCCGAACGAATCGGTGACCGTCTCGATGACGAAGGCCGTGCGCGACATCGGCAAGGCAGGTGGCATGGTGAAAATCATCGGATTCGACACCAGCGTGCAGTCGTTGCGCGACCTCAAGTCGGGTGACGTTGCGGGGCTCGTCGTGCAAAACCCGGTCAAGATGGGCTACCTCGGCGTGATGACACTGGTCGAGCATCTCGGCGGCAAGGCGGTGGCCAAGCGCATCGACACCGGCGTGGCGCTTATCACCAGCGAAAACATGACCGAGCCCGACATGCAGGAACTCCTCAACCCGCCCCTGGAGAAATACCTCGGCACCGGCAACTGACTGCCGCCCGAATGCCAGAGGATTCATCCAGCCACCCCGCGCTTCCTCGCCTGCGAATCGACCGGGTGGCCAAGCGCTTCGGCCCGACGATCGCGCTGGACGGCGTGAGCATCGAGGTCGCCGCCGGGGAAGTCCACGCGCTCATCGGCGAAAACGGTGCTGGCAAAAGCACGCTGATGAAAGTGCTCAGCGGCGCGCACCGGGCGGACACCGGCAGCCTCACGCTCGACGGCCAGCCGTTTGAGCCAAGCGATCCGCTGCACGCGCGCAACAGCGGCGTGGCGATGATTTATCAGGAGCTCAACCTCGCGCCCGATTTGTCGGTGGAGGAAAACATCCTGCTTGGCCGCGAGCCGGCGCCGCTTGGCTGGATCAACCACGGCGAGCGCCGCCGCTTGGCCAAGCGCGCGCTGGAGGAAATTGGCCAGCCGCAAATGCCGCTCGATACCCCGATCCGGGCGCTCACCATCGCCCAGCAGCAACTTGTCGAGATCGCCCGCGCGCTCGTCGGCGAACCGCGCGTGCTCATCATGGACGAGCCGACCAGCAGCCTCACACAAGTCGATACTGAAAACCTGTTCGGCGTGATCGAGCGCATGAGCCAGCGCGGCGTGAGTGTCATTTACATCAGCCATTTCCTCGAGGAATGCCAGCGCGTGGCCAGCCGCTACACGGTGCTGCGCGATGGCCAAAGCGTTGGCACCGGCGCAATGGCCGAGGCGAGTCTCGAGCAGATTATCCAGCTCATGGTCGGCCGGGAAATTGATGAAATTTATCCGCGCACGAGCCGCTCCGCCGGCGAGCCGGTGCTCGAGTTGAGCGGTGTCGCCGGCTTGGCCAAGCCAAGTTGCGTGAACCTCACGTTGCGCGCCGGCGAAATCGTCGGCGTGTTCGGCTTGGTCGGCGCGGGACGCACGGAGACGCTGCGGGCGGTGTTTGGGCTCGACCGCTTGGCCAAGGGCAGCGTGACTGTTTTTTCGCGGGAGGCAACCCACTCGACACCGGCCAAGCGCCTGGCCAACGGCGTTGGTTTGCTCAGTGAAAACCGGAAGGAAGAGGGCCTGCTGCTCAACCGCAGCGTCGCCGATAACCTGACGCTCACGCGCCTCGGCCCTGTGTCGCGGCTGGGCCTCGTGAGCGATGCAGCACAGGTGGCCGCCTCGGAAAAATGGATGGTCAAGCTCGACGTGAAGGCGTCGGGTGCCGCCCAGCCGGTCGGCGAGTTGTCGGGCGGCAACCAGCAGAAAATCGCGCTTGGCCGGCTGCTGCATCACGATGCGAGAATCCTGCTGCTCGACGAGCCGACGCGCGGCATCGACGTCGGCAGCAAGGCGCAGATTTACCGGCTAATGAACGAGTTGGCCGGGCAGGGGAAGGCGCTCCTGTTCGTCAGTTCGTACCTGCCGGAGTTGCTCGGCGTGTGCGACCGCATCGGCGTGATGTGCCGGGGCGAACTTTCGGAGGTGCGCCCTGTCGCCGACTGGAGTGAGCAGGAAATCATCCGCACCGCCGTTGGCCAAGCGGAGCCGAAGGAGGTGGCGGCATGAATCTTCCGAGGCTCGGCAGTCGTGATTTTTTGAAAGCCGTCCGGCCGTTTGCCGGGCTGTTCGTTGTGCTGCTGCTGTTTGCGCTGGACGGCGAGTTACGGTCGCTGTTTTTCAAGGGCAGCAATTTCAAAATGATCCTCACGCAGACGGTCATCGTGGCCATCGGCGCGATGGGGATGACGATGGTGATCGTGAGCGGCGGCATCGACCTGAGCGCCGGGTCGGTCGTCGCGTTGTGCAGCGTGGTGACGGCCAGGCTGATTGAGCAGGGGCACGGCTTAGCGGCAGTGCTCACGTTGACGGTGCTGGCCGGCGGGTTGGCCGGCCTAGCCAACGGCGGTATCATCACGACGGTTCGCATGATGCCGTTCATCGTCACGCTGGGGATGATGGGCATCGCGCGCGGCATCTCCAAGTGGCTCGCCAACAATCAGACTGTCAATCCGGAGTCATGCTGCGGGGCAGATCTTTGTCGATGCCCGGGTTTTTCCATGGAGTCAGTCAATCAATTCATGGCCTACGAGTCGCCGCGTACTTTTTTTCCGTTGCCCGACGGCGTCTGGTTGGCACTTGGCCTCGCGGTGGTGATGGCCGTGGTGCTGCGCTCGACGGTGTTTGGCCGGTACGTGTTCGCCATCGGCTCAAACGAAGACACCGCCCGGCTGTGCGGCATCCGCGTGAACTTCAACAAGGTGGTGATTTACGCCTTGGCTGGCGCGTTTTTCGGTTTGGCCGGCGTGATGCAGTTTTCGCGGCTGACTCAGGGCGATCCCTCGGTGGCGATCGGGCTGGAGTTGCAGATCATCGCCGCAGTGGTCATCGGCGGCGCGAGCTTGAGCGGCGGTGCGGGCAGCATCCCCGGCTCGGTGATCGGCGCGTTCATGATGGCCTGCCTCGCCAACGGCTCAGGCATCAAGGATTGGCCCAACTACATGCAGGAAATCATCATCGGCGTAGTCATCATCCTCGCCGTCGGCATGGACAAGGTTGAGCCGTTCATCCAGCGCCTGTTCAAACGGCAGTCGTCGTCGAACTGACCCACGCTTGGCCAAGCGCGGGAGGTGGTTTAAGATGCCTCTTTCGGTGGCCAAGGGGTTTATAAAAATAACCGGGGCAAGGGAGCATAATCTCAAGAATCTGACGCTTGAGATTCCCCGTGACAAGCTGGTGGTGATCACCGGGCCAAGTGGCTCGGGCAAGTCGTCGCTGGCGTTCGACACGCTGTTTGCGGAGGGCCAGCGCAAATACGTCGAGACGCTTTCGTCGTACGCTCGGCAGTTCCTCGATCAACTACAGAAGCCGGACGTCGATCACATCGAGGGGCTCTCGCCGGCGATCGCCATCGAGCAGCGTTCCTCCGGTGGGAACCCGCGCTCGACCATCGCCACCACCACCGAGATTTACGACTATCTGCGGCTGCTGTTTGCCAACGTCGGCCAGGCGCACTGCCCGGAGAGCGGCGAGCCGATTTCGCGCCTGAGCACGAGTGACATCATCGAGCAACTGCTCGCGCTGCCGGAGGACACGCGAGTAATGCTGCTCGCGCCGGTGGTCGAGAAGCAGAAGGGTGAGTTCCGCGACGTGCTGGAGAAGCTGGCCCGCGAGGGGTTCGTGCGGGCGCGAATCGACGGTGAGTTGGCGGAACTCGAGACCAACACGCGCTTCAAGCTCGACCCCAAAAAAGCGCACTCGATCGAGGTCGTGGTCGATCGCCTGGTTGTCAGCGACAAGGCGCGAGGCCGCTTGGCCGACTCGGTCGAGACCTGTCTTAAGTGGGGCGAAGGCAAAATAATCGCGCTGCACCAAGCGCCCGACCTCGACCGTTCGCAATGGCGCGAGAGCAAGCTGTCGAACCGACTGACAAGCCCGGCCACCGGCAACAGCTACGAGCCGATGACGCCGAAACATTTCTCGTTCAACTCGCCGTACGGTGCCTGCCCGGCCTGCTCCGGGCTTGGCCAGCGGCCGGTGTTCGACGATGGACTGATGGTCGGCGACCCCGAGAAGTCGCTCGAGCAGGGCGTCATCCTGCCGTGGACCAAGGGCGGCGCGCGAATGGTCGCCCACTACAACGGGTTGCTGAAAAATTTGGCGCGTCATTATGGGGCGGACTTGGCCAAGCCGTACCGCCGCCTGGCCAAGCGCTTTACGGAGGCGTTGTTTCACGGCTCGGGCGACGAGGCGATCGGCTTTCAATTCACCCGCAGTGGCAAACAAACGACGACGACCAAGCCGTTCGACGGCATCTTGGCCAACCTCAACCGGCTGTACGAGGAGACGGGCAGCGAGACGACGCGGCGGCGGCTCCGGGCGTTCATGAGTCCGCAAACCTGCGAGGCGTGTCAGGGCCAGCGGCTTCGCGAGGTGGTGCTGGCGGTGACACTGCGAAGCGCGAAACAGCCTGAGGCGAAGTTCCGTTTTGGTGGATTGTCGATCATGGATGTCTGCCGGCTGTCGATCGACGAGGCGTTGCCGTTTTTCGAGGCATTGGAGCTGGACGAGCTTGGCAAAAAAATCGCCACCGACGTGGTGCGCGAGATCACCTCGCGGCTCGGTTTTTTGCGGGATGTCGGGCTGGGCTACCTGACACTCAACCGCACGAGCGGCACGCTCAGCGGTGGCGAGGCGCAGCGCATCCGCCTGGCCACGCAAATCGGCGCGGGGCTGGTGGGCGTGCTGTACATTCTCGACGAGCCGAGCATCGGCCTGCACGCGCGTGACAACGAGCAGTTGCTCGCCACACTCGAGGGACTGCGTGACTTGGGGAACACGGTACTGGTGGTGGAGCACGACGAGGAGACGATTCGCCGGGCCGATCACGTCATCGACATGGGGCCGGGCGCCGGCCTGCACGGCGGGGAAGTGGTGGTGGCCGGTTCGCTCGAAAAAGTCCTCACCCACAAAAAATCGCTGACTGCGAAATATCTGCGCGGAGACTACAAGATCGACGTGCCGGCCAAGCGGATCGGGCCGAATGTTGTCCGCGGCTTCCTCGAAGTCATTGGCGCGGCGGAGAATAATTTGCAGGACGTTCACTTGAAAATCCCGCTGGGGACGATCACGTGCGTGACCGGCGTCAGCGGCTCGGGCAAAAGTACGCTGATCGACGACGTACTGCGGCGGGCGTTGTTCCGCAAGTTTTACAACTCGAAGGATCGTCCGGGCAAGTTCAAGGCGCTGCGGGGCGAGGAGGCGCTGGGGAAGGTGATTGTTGTGGACCAGTCGCCGATCGGCCGCACGCCGCGCAGCAACCCGGCGACGTATACCGGCATCTTCAGCCAAATCCGCGACCTGTTCGCCAGTTTGCCGGCGTCGAAGATCCGTGGCTATGGCGCAAGCCGCTTCAGCTTCAATGTCAAGGGCGGTCGGTGCGAGAAATGTCAGGGCGGCGGTTTGCTGAAAATCGAGATGAACTTCCTGCCGCCGGTGTACGTGACGTGCGAGTCGTGCAAAGGACGGCGCTACAACCGCGAGACACTCGAGATCCACTACAAGGGCCGCAACATTGCCGACGTGCTCGACATGACCGTGGACGAGGCGATGACATTTTTTCGCGCGTTCCCCAAGATTTGCGATCCATGCGCGACGTTGTCCGAGGTCGGCCTAGGCTACCTCAAGCTGGGCCAGCAGGGCACGACCCTGAGCGGCGGTGAGGCGCAGCGGGTGAAGCTGGCCACCGAGTTGACCAAGCAGTCACGCGATCACGCGTTGTTCATCCTGGACGAGCCGACGACCGGGCTGCACTTTCACGACATCGCGCGTTTGATCGATGTGCTGGTACGGTTGCGCGACGCGAACAACACGCTGGTGGTCATCGAGCACAACATGGATATCATCAAGTCGGCGGATTGGGTGATTGATTTGGGGCCGGAAGGCGGCAACGATGGCGGCCGGATCGTGGCCGAAGGCCCGCCCGAGCGGGTTGCCGCCGCAGCGGGCAGCCACACGGGGCGCTTCCTCGCCGCGACGCTTGGCATGGAACATTTGCTGGAAGAGAAATGAATCGGTCGTTGCAAACGATGTTGAAACGGAGTTCTGCCGTGGCCTTGGCGCTGGGCTTGGCCGTGCCGGCCGCGCTTGGCCAGGCGGATGATCCGCAGGCGAAAGCCAAGGCCAAGCTGGCGTTCGACGTGGCCAAGCGGTTCTTCCGCGACGGCATGTTTGCCACGTCCATGGAGCGGTTTGACACCTTCGCCAAGATGCATCCCGGCTCGCCCCACCACGCGGAGGCGGTGTTGCTAGAGGGGCAAGCTCGGTTTCAGCTTGGCCAATTCGAGGGTGTGGCCGAGGAGTTGGCGGCCGGGTTGCAGGCGGCCGGGCCGTGGACGGATCGTTACCTGTTCTGGATCGGCGAGGTGCAGTTCGCGCTGGGCCATTTCAACCTGGCGGCGGCCAGCTACGGCCAGTTGATCGAGAAGCATCCCGGCTCCGTGCGGGCGTTGACGGCGGCGCTTGGCCAAGCGCAGTCGTTCTACCAGTTGGGTGAGTTGAAGAAAAGCATCGCCACGCTCGAGCCGGCGGACGGGCCGTTCCAGCGTGCGGCAAGCGCCCGGCCAAGCGATCCGTTGATTGTCGATGGGCGGCTGCTGTTGGCCAACGCCTACTTCGAGCTCAAGGAACTGGGGGCGGCGCGGCTGCTGCTGGAGAATTTGCCCGATGCGGGGTTGTCGCCGGAGCGTTTTTGGGAGAAGCATCATTTGCTGGCCTCGGTGTATCTCGGCGAAGCCAGCCTCGAGCGCGCCCTGGGTGGAGCCACCAACCTGGTGCAATTGGCCAAGGGCATCGCCGACCCGGAGTTTGCCGCGCGCTCGGTTGACTTTCACGGCGACGTGCTGCGCCGCATGAGCCAGCCGGATGCCGCCGTCGCGCTATACGAGCAGAACCTGGCCACCAATGTCCCGGCCAACTGGCGCCGCTCGGCACTGCTGAAAATCACCGACCTGTACGTTGCTGAAAACCGGCTGACCAATGCGGTGCAGCGGCTGGAGCGCCTGTTCATCCGCCATCCCGGCGACCCGGCGACCGAGCTGGCTCACATGACGCTGGGCGAGTTGCGGCTGCGGCAGTTTTACGGGTTGCCGGATGCGAGCCGGCTCAAGTCCACCAACCTGCTCAGCGACGCACTGGGGCATTTTGACGTTGTTCTGCAGGGCGACCCGGATGCGAACCTGACGGGCAAATCGTGGCTGGGCCGCGGCTGGGCGCTTTGGGAGTGGGGCAATCTTTCCGGCAAAAGGCTGCAATTTAGCCTGGCGCTACAGGCCTATTCGAACGCCGTCGCCGAGTTGCCCAAGTCCGAGGAACAGGCAGTGGCGCAGTTCAAGGTGGCCGACTGTTTGTTCCACGGGGCGGATTACGCCTCGGCATCGAGCAACTACTGGGCGGCGATCCGCATTGCCACGAACACCGTCGGTTACAACAACCGGCTGGTGGACAGGGCGCTGTACCAAATCGTGCGGAGCGGCGTCGAGCGGCTGGATTTGCCGAGCGCGAACCAGGCGGTGAGCAACCTGATCGAGTGGTTCCCGAGCAGCTTTTACAGCGACCGTAGCCTGCTGCACTACGGGCAGGCGCTCAACCGGCAGGGCAAGCCATCCGAGTCGCGCACCGTGCTGGCCTCGTTCGCCAAGGTGTTCCCGAAATCGACCCTGCTGCCCGAGTCGCAGCTGGCCATCGCGCGGACACACGTCATGGACGGCAGCTGGGTGTCGTCAATCATCGAGTACGACCGCTGGGTGACCAACTACCCGGCGCACCCGGCGCTGCCGCAGGCGGAGTTCGACCGCGCGTGGCTGAACCATCAGGCCGGCAACCGGGCGAGGGCGTTTCAGTTGTTCACGAATTACGTCGTGCGCTTTCCGACCAACTCACTCGCGCCGGTGGCGCAGAAATGGATCGCCGACCACCAGTTCCAGTCCGGCAAATTCGCCGAGGCCGAGCAGGGCTACCGGCGACTTTTCGAAAACACAAACCTGCTGGCCAACGCCCGTGGCATGGAGTGGGAGGCGCGGCTCAACGCCGGACGCTCGGCATTCTTCCGGCAGGAACACGCCGCCGCCGGGTTGCTGCTGGCCTCGGTCATCAACGCCACCAACGCGCCGGTCGCCGAGCAGGCGCGCGCGGAGTTTTATCTTGGCGACGTCGCCGCCGACCAGACCCAGCGCACGCCCACCAACCTGCTCGACGCGTTGCCGCATTATCAGCGCGTGGCCGACGAGATGACCGGCAGCCCGCTGCATTCCCTCGCGTGGGGCCGCATTGGCGATTGTTATCTGCAGTTGGGCAAACTTGGCCCAGCGGCGGCGGCGTACCGGGCCGTGACCGAACTGCCAGGCACCGACGTGACCACCCGCAGCCAGGCGGGACTGGGCTTGGCCCGCGTGCTCGAGGAGCAGGCTGCGCTGGCCGGCGAAACGGAGGAGCGCGAGGAACTCCTGCAACAGTCGCTCTATCAGTGCATGGAGATCGTCTTCGGCGGCAACCTCCGTTCCGCCAGCGAAAAGATGGATCCGTTTTGGGTGAAGGAAGCCGGGTTGATGGCTGGGCACTTGGCCGGGCGGCTTGGGCGCGCGGAGCAGGAACGCAGAGTTTACTCGCGCTTGGCCAAGGAGCTGCCCGACATGCCGCTTTGGCAGGCCAAGCTCGACGCCCTGCAGGCCGCGCCGGAAGCACCCAAGGCACCCTGAACATGCTTGGCCTGAAAGACCTGGCTGCCATCGCCGCAAAGCACACTACCGCCCTCGAGGCCGTGGTGCGTCCGTTCGACATTGCTGGCCAAGTGAGCTTCCCCTCCGCGCGACCGGCGGTCATGGGGGTGATCAATCTCTCCGCCGACTCGTGGTATCGGGAGAGCGTCTGCACCAGCATCGAGTCGGCCGTCGAGCGCGGGAGTGAGTTGCGGGCGCAGGGGGCCGACATCATCGACATCGGCGCGGAATCGACGCTTAGCCAAGCGCAACGAGTCGGCGCCGCCGAGCAGCGGCAACGGCTCCTGCCAGTGATCGGGCAACTCGCCTCGCAGGGCATCATCGTCTCCGCCGAGACTTACGACGCCGAGGTAGCCAAGGCCTGCCTCGATGCCGGGGCCAAGGTGCTGAACCTCACCGGCACTGCGGCCAGCGAGACGATTTATAGCCTCGCCGCCGGGCACGATGCCGCCGTGATCGTCTGCTACGTCGCCGGCGACAATGCCCGCGATGTCGCCGACATCCCGCTCGATGACGACCCCATCCCGCGCATGGCGGAGTACTTCGCGCGCGAGATCGAGACGGCCGAACGCTGCGGCTTGGCCAAGGGCTTCGTCGATCCGGGGCTGGGTTTTTACTACGAGAATATGCAGGACAGCTCGGTGCGGATTCGGCACCAGATGAAAACATTCCTGAACGCCTTCCGGTTGCGCGAACTGGGGTGGCCGGTGTGCAACGCACTGCCGCATGCAGTCGAGTGTTTCGGGGAGGAGGTGCGGAGCGCCGAGCCGTTTTTTTCCGTGCTCGCCGCGCTGGGCGGGACTGACCTGTTCCGCACGCACGAAGTGCCCCGCGTCCGGGCGGTGATCAAGACGCTGGGGGTTTACTGACAACCGCCGGGCCGCCGGGGAAGGCGTGGGTCAGCGGGGTGGGGAGCTTTACGGCGTGCTCGTCCTGCAACTCGAACGCCGCCAACTTCACGGCATTGCGGGCGGTGGCAATCTCGTGCTCGAATCTCAGGTTGTAGAGCACGCGCCACGTCACGGCGTGGTCGCCGTTCTCGACGAGCATGATGTTGCCCTCGCGCTCGGGGTTGATGGTTGCGGTGATTTTGCAGGCTCTTTTCCAGACATCGAGCAGGTAGGCCCTGGCCTTCTCCGAGTCCGTCTCGTAGCCGATGTTGAACTCGACGTAGTCATAAATCCCTTTTCTCGACTCGGTGGTGAGTATCTCCACCTGCTTGTTTAGCAACAGGGAATTGGGGACGGTGATGTTGTGGTTGCGGATGACGTCGCGCAGCAGGGTCAGCATGGTGCGTGTCTCCAGCACGATCGCGAGGATGTTTTCATCGGGGATGCGGATGACGTCGCCCCGCTCGATGTTGCCGTTGCTAATGACGATGATGCCGCTGATGAAATCCTTCAGCCAATAATCCTTCGTCGTGAAAATCAGGACAGCCAGCGCTCCGAGGAAGCTGGTGGTCTGGAGCAGCCATTCGAGTTTCCACAGGTTGAGAAACACCAGGCCCGAGATTACCCCGAGGATCAGCAGTGCGATAAGTTTCAGGTTGCTCGAAGTGTAGGATTCCACATAAATGGAAGTGCCCTCGACCTCCCGCTTGCGACCGTATTTTTTGAGGATGATCGAGTGGGTGAGTTGCCAGATAAGATACGTCAGCAATACGAGCAGCCCGGTGTGGCTGATGTTGGAGCCAGGTTGGAATTGGAAGGCCACGGCTAAAAAGTAAGTCAAGAAAAGGGCCGTGTTCAAAATGCGCAGCAAACGAAGCTGGGGCGGCGCCGCGCCGACCGTCTGCACAGTCAGATGGTTGATGATCTGCCTGCCGAAAATGAGGATCAGCAGGTTGATGGTGAACGTGATGTAATGGATCGGCTCGAGGTTGGTGAAGTACGTCAACAGCCCCTCGAAACCGAGGTCCCTGAACGAGTCGACAACATTGCCAACGGCGTTGGTGGAGGTGATGTTATTGGTCTTGTTCATGGCGCTTGTGGTTCATCACTCGACGGGGAGCAGCCGGATTCGGCGCACGTCCATGATGGCGCCGCTCGCTTTCTTGACTGGCTTGATCCAAAAACGATGTTCGCCCATGGCCAAGCGCACGGTGCCAACCTTGCGCGGGACGAAATTTTGAAAATGGCCGGTGTCATTCACGGTGAACTCCAGTTTTTGGCCGGCGACCTCGAGCGCGACACGGCTGCCGCCGTGGCCCTTGCCGCAGCCTTGATGGATCTCGACATCGAATCTGCCGCCACGCGACACGGTGAAGTCCCAGCACACCTGATCCGTGACATTCACCCAGTAGCCGACCGTGTTTTTGTGCGGCTTGGTTTCGTACTGCACCTTGGTGCTGTGCAGCGTCACGTCGCGCGCGTGCAGCAACACCGAGCGGTCGAGCGCCTGGCCAATGGGCTCCCCTTCCGGCGCGGGGCGCAGGATGAGCGCGCGAACTCTCGGCATGTCGCCACGAAACTTGAGCTCGAGTTTTTGTTTACCGGGCTCTACGAAATAAATTTTTCCGAGGCTGACATTGCGGAAACGATTAGCCGCGCCGGTGACATCAAGTTGGGTCTGGATGCGGTACGAGCTGATGTTCGGCACGGCGGTGCTTTTGCCCTTAGCCAAGGCGTAAACAAGTTCTACCCAGTACTTGCCTGGCCGCGAGGCGTTGTAGTCCCACGAGTGCGCCTGGCTAACCGCATCACCGTTGGGTTGCAGGAGGATGCGGCCGTCCGGTTGTTGCGGGGCGTCTCCGAATCGGTCGGTTCGAATCTCGTGTTTCTTGTCGCCATGGGATTCCAGGCCGGTGTCGGTAATGCTGAACTCAAGGTGCCGGAGCTTCAACCCGTCCTCGACGAAAACATTGGCAATCTGCTCAAGCGAGTCGCCGTGGGCAGCCAAGCCGGCAATCGTGAAAAATAAAAAGGGAATTCGGTGCTTCACTTGCTTATGGTTAGTTTGTTGAGTTTATGCAGCGGGCGTGGACCGATCCAGCGGGTGTTGTATTTTCTGATCCAGCCGTCATCGAGTTTGGGGCGGGGTTCGCGGCCGTAGCGTTGGGCATCCATGCCGTGCCACGGCAGCGGCTCGACCGTCCAACCATGGGCGACGTGAAAATCGGCGTCCTTGTCCCAGCCGCTGGTGAACAGGAAAAAGTGGCGCGTGGTGTTGGGCGGTCGGCTTGGTAGCTTGGCCGCAGCGAAGTCGAGCGTCAGTTCGTCGCCGGCGGCGATGATGGCGAGTCGGTTGTCCTTGGCGGCGACGAGTTCATCGACGCCGCCGTAGCGCGTGACCCAGCCGGAGGGGGTGATGCGCCAGTTCGGCGTGTCGCCGGTTTGGCCGTGGATCGGGGTCAGCGGCAGGTGGCTTGGCAACTCCTCAATGGCGCCGTAGCCGTGCCAATGCAAATCGGTTGTCGTTGGGTGGACTGTGGCGACGGATGGCAAATCTGTTTTTTCAAACAGCGCAATTCGGTTCCAGTGAATCTCGAACGCCATCGACAGTCGAAGCCGCTTGGTGCCGCTTGGCAATTTGCCGGCCAAGTCCACAACGATCGTCTTGGTTTTGCCGATCGGCGCGCCGACGGTCACGTCGACTTTCTGCCATGTGCCGTCTGCGAGTTGCGCCTCGAGGGTGGGAAATGGGAACGGCAGATCGGCGTTGTGCGAGGCGGCGATGTTGGCCATGCCACCGCCAAAATGCAGCCAGCCGGTCATGGCCAAGGCGAGCGGCGCGGCGGTGTCGAGCGGGCCGAAGTCGAGCTCGATCGAGTACGGCTTGGCCAAGCCGCGAAGTTGCGGCAACCGCAGCTCGACCGGCGACACCCATTGCTTGTCGTTGGCCTGCAACGCGGCGGTGATGTCGAGTCCGTCGCTGCGCTTGGCTTGGCGCAGCGGCGTGCGCTTGGCCAAGGCGATGAGACCGGCCGACGGGTACGGGCCGCTGGGGCGCAGCTTGGTTGTGGGGTGGACTTCGGTGCCGGTTGGCACATCGACGGCGAGCAGTTTGGCTTCGTCGAGGTACAGGATTTCGCGCAGTTCCTCGGTGAGTTGCAAGCGGTAGTTGCCATCGATCGGCTTGAAGCTCGACTCGTCGCCGATCCACACGATTTCGTCCGGGTCGGCGTCGATGTAAACGCCCTCGGCAACGGGCAGGCCAAGCGGCGACGCGCCGAGCAAGTCGGTGACGAAGCGGTGTTTTTCGCCGTCCCAAGCATAGAGATAGGGGCAGGAGCCAGTGGGCAGAATTAACTCTGTTAGTGTGATGGTTTCGCCGGGCTTGACCTGCACGTCGAGGTTGAAAAGGGAGAGGTCAAACCAGCGGGCGTTGAGCGAGTGGAGCAGTGTGTTTTTGCCAATGCCGATCTCGATGGGCAGCGACTGGACGGTGCGCTTGAGCCGCAGGCCGGTGGTGACGGTCTCGACTTGGATGCCGATGCCGCTGGCGTTTGAGCGGTTGCCGTACAGTCGAATCTTGAGTTGCCGGTTGGCGTTGCCGCCGTCGTTGCGGAGGTATTTCAGACCGGAGGCGTGGTCGAGCAGCAGGTCGGAGTCGCCGTCGCGGTCGATGTCGGCGGCGGCGAGTTGGTGGACTTGGCCGGTGAGCGAGTCGAGGCCAAGCGCGGCGGTGGTGTCGGTGAAGCCCGCAGTGCCTTGGTTGCGGAATGCCTGCACGCCGTCGCCGATGGCGAAGATGTCGAGCCAGCCGTCGTTGTCGTAATCGACGAGGCTGATGTTGGTGACGCCCTTGGCCAAGGGGAGAGTTTGCCCGTCCTCGAGGCCGTTGAAGGTGATCTCAAGTTTGCCGTTGGCGAGGCAGACGAGGTCAACGCGAAGGTCGTTGTTGAGGTCGCCGGTGGCCAGCGCGGTGGCGTTCGGCAGGGTGGGGAGGGTGTTGGTCGGCGAGTGAACCGCGCCGCGGTTTTTCTGCATGAACATCGGCGGCTCGCTTTTGCGCAGGATGAAAAGATCAAGCATGTCGTCGTTGTTCCAGTCGTCCATGACGAGCTTGAGCGCGCCGGTGATTTGCGTCGGGATGCCGGAGGTCTTGGTGATGTCCTTGAAATAAATGCTGCCGAGATTGCGGAAAATCTTGAGGCCGGCGTCGCCGGGCTGGATGGCGAGCAGGTCGAGTTTGCCGGTGAAATCGATGTCGGCGATGACGCCGTCGATGGCCTTGAGCGAGGCGAGTTTTGAGAATTTTGACAGGTCTCGAGCAAGGCCGTTGGTCGCGAAACGGTAGGCGTGCGAGCCTTGGTCGCCGAGCATCAGCACGTCGTCGAACCGGTCGTTGTTGAGGTCGCCGACGAGGCAGCGCGAGTAGCGGGCGCCCTCGATGGCCGGGAACTCAAAGCCGACCGGCGTGAAGACGGCGTTGGTGTTGAGCAGCGTGCGGAAGGTGTTGGTGCGGGTGCGGACGAACAGGCTGTTGTTGCCGTCGTGGTTGAAATCGATCACGCCGAACGGCCCGATAAATTTGTCGGCGTTGCCGGCGAAGGCCTTGGCGGTGTCATCGACGAACTGGACCGCGATGCCGTCGGCGTCCGGTTGGTCGAGCTTGAACGGGATGCGAATCTCGGTGTGGCTGCACTTTTCCCAATGCCCCGGTTCGCTGGGCATTTTTTTGCCGGCGATGCGTTGTTGATGCTGCTCGAGCGCGGCCTTGGCTTCGTCCGTGCGGCCGAGCGCCGTGAGCGCCTGGCTCAGAGCGTAGGCTCCGCCGAGGTGATCTGTCTCGAATGCGGCCACCTCCTCGAACAGCACGGCGGCTTCCTCGGCATTGCCGGCAGCCAACTGCGCCTTGCCAAGCAAGTAGCCAACTGCGCCGACGGTGTTGTCGATGTCGTAAGACTGCTGCAGCGCCTTGGTGGCCTCGGTGGCTTGGCCAAGCCGCAGGTGCGCGCAGCCGACGAGGAAATGTCCGGCGGCGAGATTGGCGTCGATAGCGAGCGCTTCCCGCGCGTATTGGATGACTTCCGCCGGGCGGTTGGCCAAGCGATGGGCGTTGGCCAAGTTCAGCAGGAGGTCGGTCTCGGTGGGCTTGGATTTCAGCGCTTGGGCGAAGGCGTCGATGGCTTCCTGCGCCTCGCCGGCTTCGTAGTGGGTTTTGCCGGCGTTGATCGACTGGTCGAAATCGGCATCACTTTGGGCCGGGCTGCTGGTGAGCCAAGCGAAGATCACCGGCGCCAACACCACTGCGACGAGCAGCAACAGATATTTTGCCGGGGATGGCGTTTGGCCGGGGCCGGAGTCTTCGGTCATGCGCGGCAGGATAACGGCCGTTGCCGCCTTGACCAAGGGGAAAGCGGTGCCTAGTCTGGATGCGTTCACGTGCCCATGAAGAAGCTGTTCCGGACAGAATCGCCCCGCTTGGCCAAGGGCTTCACGCTGATCGAGTTGCTGGTGGTGATCGCCATTATTGCGATACTCGCCGGGCTATTGTTGCCGGCTCTGGCCAAGGCGAAGGCCAAGGCCGGCCAGTCAGCCTGCCTGAACAACTGCAAGCAGATCGGCTTGGCCGTGACGATGTACGTTTCCGAGTACGACGACCGAATCCCGCTTTGCCGTAACTGGGGCCGGGCTTGGGGAGGCGGTTATGCGCTTCGCGGTGACTTGGTTTGGATGCCACAGTTGCTCGAGCCGTATATCGGGAAAAACACCGGTGCTCCCGATCCCAAGCAACGCGGCAAGCCGCGGATGCCCCACTCCGTTTTTGCCTGCCCGATTGGCGTCAAGACAGAGGACCCGCGGGTGGGCTGGACGAAAGATTTCAAGGTGCGAAACAATCACGTGACCTACGTGTGGAACCACATCTACCTGAAAAAAGATAAAAGCACCTACGAAGTGAGCCGGCCAGTCAGCGGCCGCAAGGCCAGTGACTGCGTCAACCCGACCCTCGCGGTGCTGACTTGGGAGATGCCGTACTGGAACTACGAATTCATGCCGCACAAGAGGGGCATTGTGCTGAGTTACGTCGATGGCCACGCGGCCCGCATGAACGGTTCGCCCAAGGAACACGACTGGTGGGCCTATCACAGTCGCGACGGCTGGGAGGAGGGCGACTACACCTGCGGCAACCAGCACTGAAGCCACCGGGGGCGGGATCGGGAGCCGGTCTTATTCCGACTCCGGGGAAACCAGGAGGGAGCGTGGCGGCAGAACCTTCTCGACAGGTACGCGGGTCAACTCGGCGAACTTGGGCAGGCCGCCCTTGGTGGGCAGATCCAATCGACCGGCTACCAGCGGGGCCACATATTTGATGAGGTTTTCGTTGGGTAACCAGCCGTCCTCGCTGATCCAGTCACGCGGGATGGTGCGCTCCGCCAGCGCGATGTCGCCCAGCGGATGCAGGCCGGTGGTGAACTCGTACGGCTCATCCGACTGGCGCTCGATCGTGACCATGAATCCGCTCTTGCCATCGATGGCGGCGCGGACGGCGGCAACGCCGCAGGCGACTGCCTCATCGACATCCTGCTGGCTGGCGAAATGCGCGGCGGCGCGTTGGGCGTAGCCGAGTTTCACGGTGCGTGTCTTGAGGTCGAGTTTGCCGTGGACAAGCTCGCCGAGCGCCTCGGCAGCGCCGGAGAGTACCGGGTGGCCGAACGAATCGAGCCGCGTCTTGTCCGCCCCGAGTTCGTGTCCCTCTGTGTTTTTCACGCCCTCGCCGGTGACGACGATGCAGTAGCCGAGTTGAACGACGATTTCCTTGACCTTGGCCAAAAACTTATCCTCATCGAGCGGGATTTCCGGCATCAAAATGAGGTGTGGCCCGTCGGTGGGTTTGCGCTTGGCCAGCACGGTGCCGGCGGCGAGCCAGCCAGTGGCGCGGCCCATGACCTCGATGATGCAGCAGGAGCCGTCATCGGTGGCCATGCTGGCGACGTCCTCCGCGGTCTCCATCACCGTCGTGGCGTTGTACTTGACCGCGCTGCCGTAGCCCGGCGTGTGGTCGGTGTGAGGCAGGTCGTTGTCGATTGTTTTCGGCACGCCGATGCAGCGCAGCGGGTAGCCGCGTTTCTCGGCCTCGAGATGCACCTTGTTGGTGGTGTCCTGCGAGTCGTTGCCGCCGGTGTAAAAGAAATAGCGAATGTTGTGCGCCTCGAAGACCTCGAACAGCCGGTTCATGTCGAGGGCAGCCTGTTCGGGGTCTTTCTTGAAACGAATCTTGTAGCGGCAGGTGCCCAGCGCGGCGCCAGGAGTGTGCTTGAGTTCCTCGATGGAGCGGGCCTTCTCCTCGTTCAAGTCGATCAGGTTTTCGTGCAGGACGCCAAAGATGCCGTTGAGCCCGCCGTAAATCTCCACGATTTGATCCGGGTATTTGCCGGCTTCCTGGATGACGCCGGCCACGCTGGCGTTGATGACCGCCGTGGGGCCGCCGGACTGGCCCACCAACATGTTGCCCACCAGTTTGCCATCGACCCCGATGATCGGGGTTTCCGGCTCGGCGTTCAGGTCGTGAATCAGCGGGTTTCTGGCTTCAGTCTGGCTGTTTGTTGTCGGGTTATTGTCTTCCAAGTCTGACATTTGCAAAAATTGTGTTTGTGGCTCTCCTCCGAAAAGGGCGCGGGACTCTGCCTGTCGCCCCTTGGCCTGTCAAAGCCAATTAGCGCCACGGGTTTATATGAATTGGCCCGGCTTGGCCTATTTTGCGGTGAGTTGAGTGAGGGGATTGTCACGATTGGCCAAGGGGAAATCGACCCGCGCGCCGCCCTGCCGATGCGACTCGAACAGCGCCACGATCATCTCGACCGCCGTGCGCGCGTCCCGAATGCTGGCCTCCGGATCGCGATCCTGCTCCACGGCGGCAATGAGGTCGCGGATCGCCAACACATTGCCGGCGTGCAGGCCGCCGTCCTTGAGCGTCTCCGCTTGGCCAACGCCGTTCGAGCTGATGGGACTCCATTTTTTGCCGGTGCGCGCCGGTGTCCACGAGCCGTCTGGCAGGAAACTGGCGCTTGGCAGATAGCCTGTGGTCATCTTGATGACGCCCTCGCTGCCAAAAATCGACAGGCCAAAACGATTGGGATTACCGGCGGTGCGGCGGACGGACCGGAAGTGGGCCAAAACCTCGTTGGGCAGGGCGTAGGTTGCGCCGACGTTGTCGCCGGCAAGAGGGCCGATGCCTTCGTTGCCCGGCTTGACGTGCCTGGCCGTCACCGACTCGCCGCCCTGCCGGGCATAGCCCTGGCACCAAAGCGGATAACCAGCGAAGTGATGGGTCAGGTCAAACACGTGCGTGCCGAGCACCCACAAATCCTCGCCGCCGCCACGGGCATCCTCCTTGCCGTGGAGCTGAAACTCGAGCAAGCGACCGATTCTGCCGTCGGCAATGAGTTGCTCCACCTGATCGAGAATCGGGCTGTAGCGTGTCTGGTGCGAGACGGCGCACTTGACGTTGTTTCGCTCGCAGGCGGCGATCATTTCGTCGGCCTCGCGCAATGTGCGGCAGAGCGGTTTCTCCTCGTAGATGCCGCGCACGCCCGACTCGGCCACGGCCAGCATCATGTCGCGATGCTGGTCGAGCCAGCGCGGGCAGATGCTCACAAAATCAAACTTTTCCTTTTCGAGCATCTTGCGGTAGTCGGCGTAACCGCGCGGGTTGCCGAGCCGCTTCACCGCCTTGGCCAAGCCGTCGGCGTTGTCGTCCGCCACGGCGGTGACTTCCGTGTTCGAGAACTCTCGCCAAACCGTGTCCAGCCCGTGACCGTAATTGCCGCGCCCCGTACTCCCGATCACTCCAACTCGATATTTTGTTGCCATAATTCAGTTCAGATTGCTTGGCCGCGAATATGCTCCCCGCTTGGCCAACCGGCGAGGCAATTGGCCAAGGTGGGGCTTCGACCTTTCCCGCCGCTTGGCCTTCGGGTAACCTGCCGCCCGCTGTATGAAGCTGCCATTTGAACTGGCGTTGGCGCTGCGATATTTGCGGCCCAAGCGCACGTTTATCTCCGCGATCACGCTGATCTCGATCGTCGGGGTCACGCTGGGCGTGGCGGTGTTGATCATCGTGATGAGCGTGATGAGCGGCTTCGACCGGCAGTTGCGCGAGCGCCTGCTCGACTTCAACGCCCACCTCAAAGTCACCGAGAGCGGCAAGCCCTTGGCTGACTATCGCTCGGTGCGCGACGGAGTTGTTGCCAACAAAAAAGTCTCGGGCGCCGCGCCGTTCATCATCGGCCCGGTACTCGTCGAGACGCAGCCGGATGGCGACGAAAGCCCGCAGATTTTCACGCCGTGGGTTCGCGGGGTGGATGCCGAACTGGAGCCGACGGTCAGTTCGCTGCTGTCCACAAACAACCTCGTTGCCGGGGAGGCGGACGTGAGTCTGAACGGGTTGGTGGTTGGCGCGGAGTTTGCGCGAATGCTGAACCTGCGTCCCGGCGATTTTTTGGCGGTGCACTCGGCGCGGAGCTTTCATCGCATTCGCCAAGCCAAGGAGGACGGCAAAGAGACGGTGCTGTTGCCGGACGACTTCGAAGTGCGCGGCGTGTTCGATGCCGGTTACTACGAGTACAACGCGTCGTTCGTGTTGGCGTCGATCGAGGATGCCCAGGCACTGTACGACCTCGGCGACGCGGTGCACGGGTTGTGGGTGAAACTGCACGACGCCACTGAGGCCGAGTCGGTTCGGCAGGAGTTGCTGAAAACCCTGCCGGCGGGATTGGTGGTGACGACTTGGGAAGACGAGAACACACAGATTCTCGAAGCGCTGATGGTGGAGCGCAACGTGATGTTTTTCCTGCTGTTTTTCGTGATGATCGTCGCCGCGTTTGGCATCACCAGTTCGCAGATCACGTTCGTGGTTCAGCGCACGCCGGAAATCGGGACGCTCAAGGCGCTCGGCGCGACCGGGTGGCAAATCATGCAGGTGTTTTTCGCGCAAAGCTTCGTCGTGGCGGCGCTGGGGCTGACGATTGGTTTCGGGCTTGGCCTGCTCGCGCTCGAGTATCGCAATGAGTTTTTGGAACTGATGAGAACGACGACCGGCTTCGAGTTATTCCCGGCGAGCATTTACGGTTTTCAGGCGTTGCCGTCGAAAATTGTGCCGGGCGACCTTATCAGCATCGGCGTCGGGTCGTTCTTTATTTGTCTGCTGGCCGGCGTGATCCCGGCGTGGAATGCCAGCCGGCTCAAGCCCGTGGAGGCCTTTCGCCATGAGTGACGCGATTCTTTCAGCACGCGGACTGCACAAGTCGTACGACCTTGGTCGGCGCAAGGTGGAGGTGCTGCACGGCGTGAGTCTTGAGATCGCGAGCGGCGACTTCCTTTCGCTGCAAGGCGCATCCGGCGCGGGCAAAAGCACGCTGCTGCATCTGCTCGGCGGGCTCGACGAGCCAAGCGCCGGAGAGGTGTTCGCCGGCGACCAGTCGTTGTTCGGCATGGGAGCGGCGCGCTTGGCCAAGTGGCGAAACCGTGAGGTCGGATTTGTGTTTCAAGCGTATCACCTTTTGCCGGAGTTCGACGCGCTGGAGAACGTCCTCATCCCGGCGCGAATCGCGCACACGAGCGTCGCCATTGCGGAGCGGCGGGGCAGGGAGTTGCTGGAGCGGGTCGGCTTGGCAAAGCGCATGAATCACTTGCCGACTGAGTTGTCCGGCGGTGAGCAACAGCGCGTCGCCCTGGCCCGGGCGCTGATCAATCAGCCGCGAATACTGTTCGCCGACGAGCCGACCGGCAACCTTGATTCCAAGACCGGCGGCGAAGTGCTCGACCTGTTGTGTGAGCTGCAGCAGGAGGCCAAGTTGACGATGATCATTGCGACTCACGACGACAGAGTCGCCGCCCGGGCACACGCCACGCTCCGCCTGGCCGACGGGCTGATCGCCTAAAGCTGGTCAAGCGACTCGTCGAGCAGGCCGTAAAGCGACTGCATCGTCTCCTCGGTTTCGTCGCCCATGCTCGAGAGGCGGAAGGTTTTGCCCTTGATTTTGCCGTAGCCCCCGTCGATCAAAATACCGCGCTCCTTCATCAGCCCCTGCAGCTTGGCCACGTCGATTTCGCGCCCATCCGGCTTGGCTCCGTTGTTCACACACGTCAGCGTCTGCGACTCGTAACCGGCCTCGGGGAACAGCGTGAAGCCGTTCCCGGCGGCCCAGTCGCGGGTCATTTGCGCCAGATTGGCGTGCCGCTCGAAACGGGCGTCGAGCCCCTCGGCCATCATGTCCTCAAGCTTCGACTGGAGCGCGTAAATATGGCCGATGCTCGGCGTGCTCGGCGTCATGCGCTTCTCCGCGTTTTTCTGGAACTCGTGCAGGTCAAAATAGTAGCCGCGGTCGTTGATCGTCGCGGCGCGGTCGAGCGCTGCCTGCGATACGGTGAACACGCTCAGCCCCGGCGGCAGCGCGAACGCCTTTTGCGTGCCGGCCAACAACAGGTCGATGCCGAGCCGGTCGAATTCAATCTTCACGCCGGAGAGAGAGCTAACGCTGTCGACGATAAACATCACGTCCGGATACTTGGCCTTGAGTTGGGCAATCTCGGCGAGCGGGCTCATCACGCCGGTGGATGTTTCGTTGTGGACGAGTGTGACGGCGTCGAACTCGCCGGTGGCCAGGCGCTCGTCGATTTGTTCCGGCAGGATGGGCGAGCCCCACTCCACCTGCAGTGCCTCGGCCTCCTTGCCGCAGCGTTTGGCCACGTCGAGCCACTTGTCGGAGAAGGCACCCTTCATGCAGGTGAGCACGCGCTTGGCCACCAAGTTGCGGATCGCGCCCTCCATGATGCCCCAAGCCGACGACGTGCCGAGATAAACCAAGCGCTCGGTGTAGAGCAGCGCCTGCAGGTTTGGCATCACGGCAGTGTACAGGTCTTTAAAGTCCTGGCTGCGATGCCCGATCATCGGCGTGCGAAACGCCTCAAACGTCTTGTCGCTGACCTCGATCGGCCCCGGTATGTGCAACTTCAAGTGCCCCATAGAGCGGGTGAAACTATTCACAAGCGCCCGCCGCTGGCAAGCGGCCAGTCGGTTTGCGCGATGAAAACGCCGGTTGGGAGTCAAATAACTTGCCGCTTGGCCCGGCTTTTCACACAATGCGCGCCCGCTTGCTGGAGAGGTGGCTGAGCGGTTGAAGGCGCACGCCTGGAAAGCGTGATTACTTGAAAAGGTAACGGGGGTTCGAATCCCTCCCTCTCCGCCATTTTATTCCTTGGTTTTTCCCCGGGTTTTGGCCTGAAACAGGGCTTGGGCACTCGATTTGAAATGAGGCGATATTTGGGGGTTGACATAACCGGGCCGGAGGCAAACCATCTCCAACTGATTCGGGCAGCGGCACGTTTCTTCTGCGGTGTTCCCCACACCCACCTCCTTGGCGTCTGTTGCCCGGATCATTTTTTTCCAACTCGCTTGACCGGCAACAAACTTCTGGTAGGTTCCTCCGCCCCTTGTCGGGGGTGTAGCTCAATCGGTTAGAGCGCCTGCCTGTCACGCAGGAGGTTGCGGGTTCAAGTCCCGTCACTCCCGCCATTTTCTTTTCCCCCCTTCGTCTTTTTCCAAAAGCAGAAATGCGAGCTTGGTTGGTGCCATAAATTTGCCGCCATTTTTGCTTGACTCAATTCAGGATGCAAAATAATTTCTGCCCGTTCGCCTCGAAATTTCAAAAACCAAGAGATGCAAATCATTAAGCCAATTATTACTTGTATGATGCTTAACATGTTATCGGGTTGCGCAACGATGGTTCAGAAAAGTGCGACTGACTTGTTGTATGTCAATTCTGATCCACCAGGGGCGCAAGTGAGGTTGTCCACCGGGGGAAAAGGTATAACTCCTTGCCAGTTCGAACTGCCCAGAAAAGCGAAATTGATGGTTGTGATTGAGAAGGAAAGCTACGAGCAGGTTGAAGTAATGGTTCAAGGAATACCCACTCCTAAAAGGGTTTTGATCAGTGGTCTGGGCAATCATATCGTGGGTGCAGGTCTTCTGGGCGTGATGGTGGACGATCAATCCGGTGCTGCTTTTGAATTGAAACCCAATCCGATAGAAGTGAAACTGAAACCCAAGAAGGAAACGGCGCAATGAATTACGCGATAAAAATAGTGACGGTTGCCTTGATTGTTTGTTGCTCAGGATGTGGAACAACAAAGGAAACTCTCTTCATAAACTCAGACCCTACGGGAGCCCGGGTGACGTTATCCAACGGGATGGTTGGGGCAACACCGTGTTCATTTGTTGTGCCGCTAAAGGAGAAAACCGTGGTGACCATTGAGAAAGACGGGTATGAACCGGCGCAGGTGACGGTTGCGAAAAAGGTTTCAAAAAAAATGGTCGCTGGCCGTGCAGTCGCGTTTTTGATCGTCGCTCCAATTGCCGCCATTGGTGGGTCTGGAGGCGGGATGGGTGGTGGTGTGATAGGTCCAGTCAGCAAACTTGCCCCCAATCCTGTCAGTGTAAAGCTGCTTCCCTTCCTCAAAGAACTGCCGCCACAAAAGAAACCAGCGGATTAAGAGAAGCTCGGTATCGTAAGCGGCGGTTCAGCCCCTTGGGTGGTATTGCTGGTGGATGGCCTTGAGGCGTTTGCCGGCGACGTGGGTGTACACTTCGGTCGTCGCGATGCTGGAGTGGCCGAGCAATTCCTGAATGACCCGCAGGTCGGCGCCGTGCTCGAGCAGGTGCGTGGCGAAACTGTGCCGCAACATGTGCGGCGTGATGTTGCGCTCGATGCCGGCAAAGCCGCACCGTTTCTTGATGCGCGACCACAGCGTCACCGCCGCAAACGCCGTGCCTCGGCTCGTGAGGAAAACATTCCCCGGACTCTTGCCGGTCTTGGCCAGTTTGCCGCGTCCGTGTTCCAGGTAGCGCTCGATCGCCTCGACGGCGGGGCGGCCCACCGGCACGATGCGCTCTTTGTTTCCCTTGCCGATGACGTGGATGAAACCGGCGTCGAGCCGCAGTTGCTCGAGCCGCAGCCCTCGCAGCTCGGCCAGCCGCAAGCCGGAGGCGTAGCCAAGCTCGAGCATCGCGTGGTCGCAAAGCGTCGCCGGGGTCACCGGTTCGATCGGCCGCAGCAGTTTCTCGATCTCCGCGTCGGTCAACGCCTTGGGCAGGCGTTTCCAGCGGCGGGGCAGCGTGAGGTTCTCGGCGATGTTCGACGGCAGAAACTGTTCCTGCACGCAGAACCGGTAGAACGCCTTCAGCGCGGCGATTTCGAGATAGAGGCTCTCGGTGCTGAGCTTGCCCGAGTCGCTGCGGGGTCGGCCGCGTTTTTTTGGCACGTCATCGCCGGTGGGCGTTTCGCTGTTTCGCTGGTGCTTGAGGTAGCCGAGCAGATGCGACAACTCGACGGCGTTCCAGCGGGCGAGTTGCTGTGCGCCGGCCCAGTCGGCGAAACGGTTGAGGATGCTGCTGTACGCTTTTTGAGTGTGCTCGGACTGGCCCCGCTCGTGGCGGAGGTACTGCCCAAACTCCTCGATCAACGCCTGCATTTCCCGGCCGCCGATGCTACGGGCGATTTGGCCTTGCGGTCAACGAGGATGGCCGTATCGTTCTGCGTACGTTGAAATTTCGTTTGCCCATTTTGTTTGCCGGGATTCTGGCCGCGGTCGTGGCCGGCCACGCCTGCCGTTACACGGTGCGCGATGTCGGCTTTGCGGACTTGGGCAACGAGCGCTACACGTTTTTTTGTTTCATTGACGACGAGGTGTCCGGTGCCCAAGTGGACCGGCTTGGCCAAGCGGCGTCGGTGCTGTTCGGCGATGCCAACGTCCGGTTCCAGTTGGTGAATCTGGCCAAGGGCGATCATCCGCAGGCCAAGCGCCTGGCCAAGCGGACACCGGGCGTGCCCGCCGGATTGCTGCTGTCGCCCGCCGGCGAGTTGGCTTGGCCGGTCAACTTTCCCGCCGCCAAGCTGGACAATCCCGAGTGGTCATTTCTGTCGTCCGTCGTCTCGTCGCCGACCCGGGACGTGCTCATCAAAAAACTGATTCCCGCCTACGCTGTGATTCTGTTCGTCGAGGGAACAGACGCGGCGCAAACCAGGCGCGCCCGGGCCGCGGTGGACGATGCCATCAAGGCGATCACGCCGCTGCTGCCGCAAATGCCCAAGCCGGTCGAGCATCCGCCGGAGGTCGTCGTTGTGCCGGCCAAGAGCATCGCCGGCGAGTCGGTGCTGTTGTGGAGTCTTGGCCTCGATGCCGGGCCGGTGCCGGAGCCGCAGGCCGTGGTACTGATGGGGCGCGGCCGCCGGGTGGGCCAACCGCTGCGCGGCGGCTTGGTGACACGCTCAGAGTTGCAGGAGGCGCTGGCGGTGGTGGGGCAGGACTGCGAGTGCGGGCTCGACCGGGTGTGGATGCAGGGCGAACGCTTCCCATTGTCGTGGGGGCGTGCTGAGCGGACGGCGGCGTACGCGGCGCTAGGGTTCGACCCGGACAACCCGCAGGTCAAGGGCGAGATCAGCCGCATCATATCGCGCGGCCCGAACTCACAGCCAAACGGGGTCGCGGCGTCGAGTCACTTTGAGCAACTCTCGCTGGGCTACAGCGAGGAGTTGATCGAGTTCAACATCGAGCCGGAGGAGTTGCTCGAGGCCGATCCTGAACCGGTCGCGGAGGCCAAGCCGGTTGAATCTGAGCCGGAACCGGCGGCGCTTGGCCAGGCGAACACCGTGTGGTGGACGCTGGGCATCATCGCCGTGGCGACCTTGGCCGGCGGCGGATTGCTATTGCTGCGGCGGTCGGGCAACTGATGTCAGTTTGGTCGCACATTCTCCGCGAGTTGGGTTTCCGGAAACTCAACGCCCTTTTTTCGCTGCTGGGTTTGGCGATGGCGGTGACCGTGGTCGTCGCGTCGCAACTGCTGGCCGAGGCGGACGAGCGTGAAACACGCCGGGTGACCCGCGACATGGGCTTCAACCTTCGGTTGATTCCCGCCGAGACCGACTTGGGGCAGTTTTATCGCGACGGTTTTTCGCGGCACGCGATGGATGTCTCGATGCTCGACCGCCTGGCGACGCAGTTGACCAACAACGTTTCATTCAACCATCTCGTCGGCTCGTTGCGCCGCGAATACACCATCAACGGGCAGGACATCCTGCTGGTCGGCCTGTCGGAAACTTACGTTGCGCCGGGGCAGGGCAAAAAACCGATGGGCTTCGTCATCGAAAAAGGCACGATCCACATCGGCTCCCAAGTCGCGCTCGTGCAGAAAAAAAAGAAGGATGACACGATGCACGTCGGCGTGCGGCGGTTTACGGTCGCGAACGACCCCATCGAGACCGGCACGCCGGATGACATCACGATTTTTGTGCGGCTCGAGGACGCGCAATCGGTGCTCGGGTTGGCGGCGAAAATCAACGAGATCGAGGCGATCGACTGTCTCTGCCTCACGGCCGATCAGGATCCGCTGGCTATTTTGCGAAAAGAGATCGGCGGTATTTTGCCGGAAGTTCAGGTGGTGCAACAACGCACGCTGGCCGACGCCCGCGCCAAGCAGCGGCAGACCCGCGAGAAGGTGAACCAATTCGTGCTGCCGTCGGTGCTCGTGGCCGGCGCGGTTTGGGTGGCGCTGCTTGCGGTGTTCAACGTGCGCGACCGTCGGCAGGAGATCGGCATCCTGCGAGCACTTGGCAAGGGCGGTGAGCGCATCGCTGCGTTGTTCCTCGGCAAGGCGGTGTTGCTTGGGTTGGTGGCGGCGTTGATCGGCGCGGCGCTTGGCACGTGGGCGGTGCTGGAGTTTGGGCCGTCGCTTTTTCCGGTGACGAAGAAGGCGATTCAGGTGAACTGGCCTCTCGCCGCGCAGTTGATCGTGGGGACGCCGGTGTTCGCGGCGCTGGCCAGTTTCATCCCGGCGATGCTGGCGGTGTCACATGACCCGGCGGAAACCCTGCGGGAGGATTGACGATGATACGCTGCGAAGAGGTCACGAAAATTTTTTGCAAGAACGGCTCCAAGATCACGAGCCTCGACCGGTTCACGGCGGAGGTTGCCGAGGGCGAGTTCGTCGCCGTGCGCGGGCCAAGCGGCTCCGGCAAAACCACGCTGCTGCTAACGCTCGGCGGCATGCAGCGGCCAAGCGACGGCTCGGTGCAACTCGCCGGGCGCGACCTTTACGCATTGTCGCCGGCGGAGCGGGCGCGGCTGCGCTCGAGCGAGATCGGGTTCGTGTTTCAAATGTTTCACCTCGTCCCGTATCTCGATTTGCTCGGAAACGTGCTGTTGGCCTGTCCCGGCAAACCAAGCGCTGAGGTGCGGCAGCGGGCCGGCGGGTTGATGGACGAACTCGGCCTGGCCGATCGCGCCAGCCATCGCCCCGGCGAACTCAGCGCCGGGGAGCGGCAGCGCCTGGCCGTGGCCCGTGCGTTGTTGAACCGGCCCAAGCTGATTCTCGCCGACGAGCCGACCGGCAATCTCGACCCGGAAAACGCGGCGGAAGTGATCCGGCACTTGGCCGAGTTTCACCGCGGCGGTGGCACGGTGGTGCTGGTGACCCACGGCGCGGCGGCGGATGCCCATGCGGACCGGACGCTGCGCCTCGAGCAGGGCCGATTGGTCGCCAATTGAAGAGTTGATTGTACGCCGCAAGAATGGTAACTTCCCCGAATGGAAGCGATCATGCCAATTATGATAGGCGTCGCGTTGAGCGCGACGTGTGGGTTCCGTGTCTTTGTGCCGTTGCTGGCGGTGAATATTGGCACCCGGGCTCTGGACGCCGACGGGCAACCACGGATCGAGTTGGCGGGCGGGTTCGACTGGTTGAGTAGCGACATTGCGCTGATGGTTTTTCTCGTGGCCACTCTTTTCGAAATCGGCGGCTATTACATTCCGTGGATTGACAACCTGCTCGACACCATCGCCAGCCCGGCGTCGATCGTGGCCGGGACGGTTATCACGGCTTCGTTCGTCACCGGCATGGATCCGTGGCTGCAATGGCTGCTCGGCGTGATCGCCGGCGGCGGCGCGGCCGGCGCGGTGCAGGCGACAACCGTGGTGACGCGCGCCGCCTCGACCGTGACAACCGGAGGCTTGGGCAATCCCATCGTGGCCTCGCTCGAGACGAGCGGCGCCTTCCTCGGCTCGGCGCTTTCGATCGTCGCGGTGGAATTTGCCATCGCTGTGTTTGTGGTGCTGCTTGGGGGTGGTGTTTGGATTTGGTGGCGCCGCCGCCGTCATAAATTGGCCGAGGCGCACTAGCTGATGCATTCAGGCCTCACTAGAATTGCGCTCACGTTGACCTGTGCGTTCGGTGCCGTTGGGGCGGAGGCATCCGATCACTGGGCATTTCAGCCGGTGACACGGCCAAGCGTGCCGGCTGTGTCCGGGGCCGCTTGGCCAAGCGGCGCGCTGGATCATTTCGTCCTGGCCAAGCTCCGCGAAAACGGCATGCAACCGGCCCGGCGCGCCGGGCGCCGGACGTTGATTCGCCGGGTGACCCTCGACCTGACCGGCCTGCCACCGACGCCCGGGGAGGTGGATGCCTTCGTGGCCGCCGACTCGCCGGGGGCGTATCGGCGGCTCGTCGAGCGGGTGCTGGCCTCGCCGCGTTTTGGTGAGCGTTGGGGGCGTCACTGGCTCGACGTGGCGCGTTACGCCGACACCAAGGGTTACCTCGCCGGAAACCAGGCGCGGCTCTTCACCCACTCGTACACTTATCGCGATTATGTGATCGACGCCTTCAACGCCGACCTGCCGTACGACCGGTTCATCATCGAGCAGGTGGCCGCCGACAAACTGGAACTGGGCGATGACAAACAGCCGCTGGCCGCGATGGGTTTCCTCACGCTGGGGCGGCGTTTTTTGAACAACCCGCACGACATCATAGACGACCGGATCGACGTGGTGACCCGCGGCATGATGGGGTTGACTGTCAGTTGCGCCCGCTGCCACGATCACAAGTACGACCCCATCCCGATGGCGGATTACTACTCGCTCTACGGCGTGTTCGCCAGCAGCCATGAACCGGGCGACAAGCCGTTCATCAGCGACGCGATTGATCCCATCCAGCGGGCGGCGTTCGATGAGGAACGCAAGCGGCGCGAGGACAAGCTGAGCAACTATAAGCGTGAGCAGTACGCGCGCGTTCGCGAGCAGGTGAAAGAGCAGACTGGCGACTACGTTTGGGCGGCGCACCGCGCGACCAAGGTGCCGGCGGGCAAGGTCGATGAATTGGCCCGCAAGGCCAAGCTCGACCCCGAATTGACGCGCCGCTGGATGCGCCATCTAGCCAAGCGGCGGGAGTCCGGCGACCCAGTTTTTGCCGCTTGGTTTGCGCTGACCAAGCTCGATGCCGGGTCGTTCGGTGAGCAGGCCAAGGCGGTGCTCGGCGGCGAGCCGTTGGCCAATGCGCATCCGGCGGTGCGGGCGGCGCTTGCGGAGGCCGGGTCGCTCGAGGCGGCTGCCAAGTCGCTTGGCCAACTGCTGTACAAGGCCAAGTCCGACCAGCCCAAGCTGCGCGAGGCGGTTCACTCCGACGACTCGCCGGCCAAGCTCTCCGACGGAGACGTAAATCGCGTGATGGATGTGGAGGGGAGGCAGGGCATCCGGTCGCGGAAACGCAAATTTGACGAGTTGGAGGGCGAACACTCCGGCGCACCCAACCGCGCGATGGTGCTGCTCGACAACGCCTCGCCGCACAATCCGCGGATTTTTCGGCGAGGTAACCCGGGCATGAAAGGGGACGCCGTGCCGAGGCGCTTCATCGCGGCGCTCTCGCATGGCGAGCGCAAGCCGTTTGTGGAGGGGAGCGGGCGGCTCGAGATGGCCGAGGCGATTGCTGACCCGGGGAATCCGCTCACGGCGCGGGTGATGGCCAACCGCGTTTGGCAGCGATTGTTTGGCAGCGGGCTGGTCATCACGCCGAGTGATTTTGGCGTGCGGGCCGAGCCGCCGTCGCATCCAAAGTTGCTCGATTTTCTTGCGGCGGATTTCGTCGACAACGGCTGGTCGGTCAAGGCGTTGATCCGGGGCATCGTGACCTCGAGTACGTATCAGCAGGGCGAGACGGTTCACCCGAAATATGCCGAGCGAGATCCCGGCAACCGGCTGCTTTGGCAGATGAACCGCAAGCGGCTCGACTTCGAGGCGATGCGCGACTCGGTGCTGAGTGTTTCCGGCAACCTCACTCTCAAGCAGGGTGGCCGCTCGGTTCATATTGCCAACAAGCCGGACGCCCGTTGCCGGACGGTGTACGGCTTCGTCGACCGGCAAAACCTGCCGAACCTGTTTCGCACCTTCGACTTTGCCGGGCCGGACACGACCTGCCCGCAGCGCTTCACCACCACGGTGCCGCAGCAGGCGTTGTATCTGCTGAACAGCCCGTTCATCGAGGCGCAAGCCAAGCGCCTGAGCGCCCGTTCGGGCGTGACGTCAGCCGATGACGAAGAGCGCATCCGCGTGATTTACCGCTTGGTCTACCAGCGTGAACCATCGGCGGCGGAGTTGGCCTTGGCCAAGGGCTTTGTCGATGAATTCGTACCGAGTGTCGCCGCGTGGGAGCGGCTTGGCCAGGCGCTGTTGGTGTCCAACGAAATGATGTTTGTCGATTAGCCGATGAAAAAAGTGGCGCGAACAGAAATCCCCCGCAAGGCGGTTTACCGGCTGTCGGTTTATCTGCGCTGCCTGCATCGGTTGTTGAACAACAGCATTCACACCGTGTCCAGCGAGGTGTTGGCCAAGGCGGCCGGCGTGAAGTCCACTCAGTTGCGGAAGGATCTCACGTACTTCGGGCAGTTCGGCACGCGCGGACTGGGTTACGATGTGGAGCAATTGATCGAGATGATCACGAAACGGCTCGGCACAAAGAGCCTTCAGCCGGTGGTGATCGTGGGGGTGGGCAACCTTGGCCGGGCGCTGCTCAGCTATCGCGGCTTCGAGCGGGAGGGGTTCGGGATCATCGGCGCGTTTGATGTTCAGCCGGGCCGGTATTTGTTGGAAGAGACATCGACTGACGAGCAACCGGCGAAGACCGCGGGCAAGGTGAAATTGTCCGAGTGGCTCAAGGCGGAAAAAACCCAGGTTCAAGTGAGGCCGATGGAGGAGTTGCCAAAAGTGATCGCCGATCACGTGGTCAAGCTGGCGATCCTGTGTGTGCCCCCAACCGCCGCGCAGGAGGTGGCGAATCAACTGGTCGAGCGCGGCGTGGTGGCGATCCTCAACTTCGCGCCGATCGTGTTGTCGGTGCCCGACGAGGTGACCGTCAACAACGTCGACCTCGCAATGGAACTCGAGAACCTGAGCTACTTCATCAACGAGTGACGCCTGACGGGAATGTCACTTCCCGGGAAAGTTTGGCTCTGATTTCCTGATCATTCGCGGCTGGTTCAGCATTCTCCGCTTGTGTCGGGTTTCTTAACGGCTCCGTTTTCCCTGTTTGCCCAACCCCATTTACACGATGGCGCAACCCCGCTGATGAACGCAGCGATGGAAGGGAGCATTGAACAAGCGGAACAGTTGTTGCAGGAGGGGGGGGATCTGGAGGAGCGCGACGATTTCGGCTGGACGCCCCTGCATTGGGCATCGAATCGCCCGGATAATCTGGGGATGATTCAGTTCCTCATCGACCATGGGGCCAACTTGGCCACCAAGGACGAGTGCGGACAGACCGCGATGGATTTGTCACGGGGCCGTGAACTCGAGAGCAACATCGCCGTCTTGAAAAAGCACGACGCACCCTCAAACGTCCACGGCTCGCTCTTTGCAGCCGTCAAGATCGGGGACATCAAGCGGTGTGGAAGCAACTGCGGGTGGAGCGGATTTGACATCAGAGATGTGGGCGTTATCGATGGACTCCGCTCCATATCGCCGCCATGGAGGATGATCCTGTGATCGTCCAGATGCTGATCGACTACGGGGCAAGCATGACTGTCAAATCGGTGAGTTCAGGGAAAAAGGCGAACACACCACTGTTTCTTTCGGCGACGACGGGGAAAAAACAGGCCGCTGAGGTGTTGCTCAAGAATGGAGTCAATCCGGATGATTTGTTGACTGCCGTTGAGCCGCCGATCCACTTGGTTGAATTATTATGGCTCAAGAACCGGTTGGAGCTTTTTCGGATGCTGCTCCAACACGATGCCGATATAAACCATACCACCGGGATGTTCAGCGCCATCACCGGTCAGTACGAATCCAAGCGGACGCTTTTGGACAAACTTCATCAACTCAAACATATGCGACTCATCACGGCATTCGAATATGAGCAATTCCTTGAGGTGATGAAGGCGTATGCCTCGATGACGCTCTCGGTGGCCGGCGCGGAGTTGCTTCTCAGCGTCAAGGGCATCTTGGGTATGGGCCGGAAACGCCGAACTTCACTTTCACACTGGAAGGCAGCAACGACTTGGCCAAGTCGGAGGACATTGGCCAAGTGCCGTTAACGGAAGGCTTGGGTGAAAAGCGAATCCCCCTTACGCCGGATTCTCGGCTCCATTTTTACCGCCTGCGAGTGGAGTGAATATTCGCTTGGGCAAGCGGCGTTTCGTTGAGCGTTCTATCCCGTTGGGATTCTTCTCTGCGGTACTCTGCGGCTCCGCGCCCTCTGCGCTTAAAAAGCGGCTACTCTGTTGCCTTCGGTTTTTCCTGTTGAGGGGCGCGGAGGTTGATGTGCAGGTCGCGCAGTTGCCGGGGCTCGGCGGTGCCGGGGGCGTCGCACATCAGGTCAACGCCCTTCGCCGTTTTCGGGAAGGCGATCACTTCGCGGATGCTCTCCGAGTCGCACAGCATGGCGATGAGGCGGTCGAAGCCAAGCGCGATGCCACCGTGCGGCGGTGCCCCGAATCGAAACGCCTCAAGCATGTAGCCGAACCGTTCCTGCGCCACGTTGGCCGGGATCTGTAGCACGTCCTCGAAGATGGTTTTTTGCAGTTCGCGCTGGTGGATACGAATGGAGCCGCCGCCCAGCTCGACGCCGTTAACGACGATGTCGTAATGCTGTCCGCGAACCGACTTGGGGTCGCTGCTCAATTTGGGGATGTCTTCCTCCACCGGCGAGGTGAACGGGTGATGGCTGGAGTACCAGCGATCCATCTCCTTGTCGAACATCAGCAGCGGGAACTCGATGACCCAGAGGAAATTGAACTGGTCGGCCGCGATGCTCATCTTGCCCATCTCGGTTAATTTCTCGGCGCAATAGAGGCGGATTTTGCCGAGGATCTCGCAGGCGTTGAGCCACTCGTCAGCGGCGAACAGGATGAGGTCGCCCTCCTCGATGGCCAGTTTCTCCTGCAGCGCAGCCTTCTCGGCGTCGCTGAAAAACTTGACGATCGGCGACTTCCAGTCGCCGTTCTCGACCTTGATGTAGGCGAGGCCCTTTGCGCCAAAGCTCTTGGCATAGTCGGTCATCGTCTCCATTTGCCCTTGGGTGACGCAGGCGAACCCCTTGGCGTTTAGCGCCTTGACCACGCCGCCCTTGGCCACCGTGCCGCTGAAGACCTTGAATTCGCTCGAGGCGAAGTCGTCGGTCATATCGACCAGTTCCATGTCGAAACGGGTGTCCGGCTTGTCGATGCCCCAGCGATTCATCACGTCCTCAAACGCGACGCGCGGGAACGGCGTGGGGATGTCGATGTCGAGCGCCGTTTTCCAGACGCGCGCGAGCAGTCCCTCGATGAGTGCGTAAATATCTTCCCGATCGATGAACGACATTTCGATGTCGATCTGCGTGAACTCCGGCTGGCGGTCGGCGCGCAAATCCTCGTCGCGATAGCAGCGGGCGAGTTGAAAATACTTCTCCACGCCAGCCACCATGAGGATCTGCTTGTACTGCTGCGGCGACTGGGGCAGGGCGTAAAACTGGCCCGGATGCAGCCGGCTCGGCACGAGGAATTCGCGGGCGCCCTCCGGCGTGCTCTTGAACAGCGTCGGCGTCTCGATCTCGAGGAAGCCCTGATCCTCCATGAACACGCGCGTCGCGGTGGCCACCCGGCTGCGAAGGCGCATGTTGTGAATCATCTCCGGTCGGCGCAGGTCGAGGTAACGGTACTTGAGGCGTAGTTCCTCGTTGACTTTGGCCGCGACCTCCGGGTCGTCGATGCTGAACGGCAGCACGTCGGCGTGGTTGAGCACCTCGAGTTGTTCGGCCACGACCTCGACGAGGCCGGTGTCGATCTTCTCGTTCTTCGTGCCGTCGGGGCGGACACGCACCTTGCCGGTGACGCTGATGACGCTCTCGCTGTGGAGCTTTGAGGCGGTCTCGAACAGCTCGGTCGGCAGGTCGCTGGGGTCAAACACCGCCTGCGTGCGGCCTTCGCGATCGCGGATGTCGATGAAAAGCACCCCGCCCAGGTCGCGGTTGGAATGCACCCAGCCGTTGAGGGTGACGGCTTGGCCGACGTGTTCGTCTCGTATTTCGTTGCAGTGATGCGTGCGCTTCATTGGCTAAAAAGTGATCAATCCCCCGAAAAAGGGCGGCGGATGTTGCCGGGAAAAGCCCCGGTTTTCAAAGCTTATTTGCGGCGGTCACAGGTTCAGCAGTTCGCGCTGCCATGGGAGGATCTGTTTGCGCTCCTCGCCGTCCTCGAGCGAGAGCCTCACGAGCGTGGAGCGGCTGGCGATGAGGGTGGGGTCGATGTTGAGTTCCTTGGCCTGCTTGTCGCGCAGCGCCTTGAGGGCCTCGTAAAACAGTTTTTCGCTCTGGCTGATCCGGCGGCGAACCGTGCGGGGGGTTTCGGGCCACTCTTCAGCCGGCAGATCCAGCGCTTGGCCAACCGCTCCGCGCAGCGACTTGAACCGGCGGGTGGAGAGCTTGGCCGGCCAGGAGGTCTTCTGGTTTTTGTCAATCACGGTTCCGGCCAGGCAAACGAGATCCTCGTGGCGGACAACGAAGTACGGCGGCTTGTTGGCGTCGATGGCCTCGATCTCCCGCCACTGCCATGCGGCGCGAAGGATGGCTTGTTCCCGGCGGTTGAGTTTGCTTGTGCCCTTGAGTCGCCAGGCCTGGTTGGGGTCAGCTTCCTTGGGTGCGGCGTGATCCTTTATGAGCTTGTCGCAAATTTGCCCGTGCCAATCGGTACGGCCCTTGGCCTTGAGTTGGTCGCGCAGCTTGTCGGCCAAGGCCCGGAGGTGGCGGCTGTCGTTGAGCGCGTAAATGGCCATCTTGTCGGTCAACGGCCGGCGGGTCCAGTTGGCCTTTTGGGAGCCCTTGTCGAGAGTGATGCCCAGCAGTTTGGACAGCAGATCGTTCAGGCCGAAGGCGCTGAAACCAAGCAGGCGCGCGGCCCACATCGTGTCAAATATCTTTGACGGGACGAACTGCTGCGCGGCGTACATGAGGCGGAGGTCATTGTCCGAGCCGTGGATGAGTAGCTCCCGTCTGGCCAAGGCCTTGAACAGCGCCGTCATGTCGACCTTTTGCAGGGGGTCGATCAGCACATCCGTGTCGGGGAGGCTGATCTGCAACAGGCACAATTTCTCCGGGTACGAGTGGAGGCTGTCCGCCTCGGTGTCGAGCGAGACCCAGCTGGACTTTCGTAGCTCGGGGAGAAACTCCTTTAATTGGACTTGAGTATCAATCAAGCGGCGGGATTGTGTCAGCGCTTTCACGGTTGCCAAGGCAAAACCGTTATCCGCCCGGCTTGACGAAACGATGGGAACCGTTTTTGCTCTTCCGCCGATATTGTTAAGATGAACAATTTAGCGAACACTTTCACCGAAAACGCCGTCGCCAACGCTGACAAGACAGCTATTTTCTGGGGCGACGAGCAGGTCACATTTGGCCAGGCGCACCGCTTGGCCGGCGGCTTGGCCAAGCGGCTCAAGGAGGAATTCGGCCTGCAACCCGGCGATCGGGTGGGGCTTTGGCTGAAGAATTGCCCGGAGTTTGTCTTCTCCCTCTTCGGCATTCTGCTGGCCGAGGGCGTCGTGGTGTCGATCAATAATTTCCTCACGCCGGACGAGGTCGGCTACATCCTCGAAGACTCCGGGGCCAAGGTGCTCATCAGCGAGGCGTCGATGGCCGAGGGCACGGCGGCGCTCCAGTCGCAGCTCGACGGCCTGGCCGTGATCGAGGTGGAGGAGCTTGGCCAAGCGGACGACAGCCAAGCGCCCGAGTTGCCACCGGCCGGCCAAACGGGCGAGGACTTGGCGCTGATCATTTACACCTCCGGCACCACCGGCAAGCCGAAGGGCGCGATGCTCAGCAACAACAACCTGCTGCGAAACATCGGGGGAGTGATGGAGGAACTGGAACTGACGCCGGAGGATCGCATGGCGTGTTTGCTGCCGATGTTTCACAGCTTCAGCATGACCGTGTGCGTGCTGTTGCCAATGACACAGGGCCTGTCGGTCGTGGCGGTCAAGTCGCTGCATCCGCCCAAGAACATCATCGGCGAGTTGCTGCGCCACCAGGCGACCGTCCTGCCGGCGATCCCGCAGCTTTACCGCGCGCTGGCCAACGTGCAGATGCCGCCCGGCATGGCGTTGCGGGTTTGCGTGAGCGGCGCCGCGCCGTTGCCGCTGGAGGTGCTCAAGGCGTTCAACGAGAACGTCGGCATCCCGCTGCTCGAGGGGTACGGCCTCAGCGAGACCAGCCCGGTCGCCTGCTTCAACCCGTTGCACGGCGAGAAAAAAGCCGGCTCAGTCGGCCTGCCGATTCGCGGGGTGGCATTCCAGATATGGAACGACGCCGGCGAAGTGTTGCCGACCGGCGAGCAGGGTGAGATCTGCATCAAGGGCCACAACATCATGATCGGTTACTGGAACAACCCGGAGGCTACCGCGGCGGCGATCAAGGGCGACTGGTTTCTCTCCGGCGACATCGGCTACCTCGACGAGGATGGCTACCTCTACATCACCGACCGCAAGAAGGACATGCTGCTCGTCAACGGCATCAACGTCTATCCGCGCGAACTGGAGGAAGTGATCTACCAGTTTGAGGGCGTAAAGGAGGCGGCGGTGATCGGAATCAACGACCCCCGCAAGGGCGACCTCGTGGTGGCCTGCGTGGCTCCAAGCGAAGGGGCAACCATCGAGGACGCAGCGCTGCTGGGCTTCCTGAAGGACAAGCTGGCTGCCTACAAGATGCCCCGCAGGGTGATGCAGATGGAGGCGCTCCCCCGCAACGCCACCGGCAAAATCCTCAAGACCAAGCTCCGCGAAATCGCCGCCGAGAAATACGCCCGCTAAGCCGCCCCGGCGCTGGGTTGTTCCTGCGCTTGGCCAAGCGCGGTGTCGTCCGGCTCGGTTTGATCTCGACGGAGTGCCTCGAATTTTCGGCTGACGATTCCCACGCAGTAAAACCAGACGGCGATGACGGCGCAGGTGAAGAGGGAGAGCCAGCGCAGCCCGTCAAAGTTCAGGACCGGGCTGCCGTCGGCACCCTTGGTGGTGAACAGGAACGTGATGGCCAGCGTGACGCCGATGGCCACGACCTTGGCTGTGCGCTGGAGGAACATCTCGATAAAGGCACGCGCCTTATATTTCTCGTTTCGCGAAATGGGCACGTAGAGGGTTTCCCGCGCGGTTTGGTTCACCGAGTAGGCGAAGGCGCTGTCGGCGGTGTTCAGCAGGCTGCCCACCCAGAGGATGGGGAAGACGATGAAGACCACCGAGCCGAGCAGGATGGTGCAGGGCAACACCATCAGCACCCAGCGAATCTGGATGCCGGGCAGGGCCATCGTCAGCAGCCCGTAGGAGAGTTGCACGACCAGCGCCGCGATGTTTGAGATGGCGTAAATCGTGGCGAACTGTTCCCCGATCTCGTCGCCGGAAAGCAGGTGTTCGATGGTGGCGGTGAACTGGAAATCAATCACGGTGGAGGTGATCTCATAGAGGAAAACAATGCCGGCAATGGCGAGGAGATACCGGGACTGGAACACCAGTCGGCCTCCCTCCTGCGCGGCGTTCACCTTCGCCTTGGCCAAGGCGGAGGAGGCTGCCGCGGCATGGCTTTCGGGGGTGGAAGTCGATTGCGCCACGAGTCCGGAGAGGAAGGCCAGCGCGATGACCGCGACCCCGGCCCCCAGCGCGATGAGCAGCCATTGGCTCGTCTCGAGATGCTTGATCCAGCCTCGGAAAAATGTGCTGCCAAAGGCGCCCCCGGTCACCGCGCCCAGGACGATGATCCCGTAAAACCGCTTGGCGTTGCGGACATCCACGCTGTCGTGCAGGAACGAGAAAAAGGCCGCCAGCATTAGGCCGACGTAAAGATCGCCGAACCAGTAAAAGGCCCACACTTCCCATTCGCTCACCTCCCGTAGCGCAACGCTGAACCAGCCCAGCATCACCAACAGGAATCCCATGCAGCAGTAGGTCAGTCGTTGCCGCCGGAATCGCCGGACCAGCAGGGTGATGGCGATCACGGCCCCGAGAGCGATCGCCATGTTCATGATCTTGGCCAGTTGCTCCGCCTGGCTGCCGAGCATCTCCCACGATCCTAGTGTGAAGCCGCCATCCGCCTTGTAGTATTCGATAAAGAGCTTCTTTTTCAGCGGCTTGAAAATCCAGAAGGAGGCGATGACCAGGAACAGGTAGAGAAACATCGTCGCCGTGAAGGCGATCTTTTTGCCGTTTGAAAAATGGTCGTTTGGCATCGACTGAATCTCAGTTTATCGTGTCGATCACAGTCAAAGATCCACTTGAAATTCGAGCGAGTGGCCGCCTTCCACGCTGAGTTTGAATCGCTTCTCCTCTGCGGACAAAAGCTCGAGCCTGATGTTGGAGCCTTCCTCGAGCGGCGCCATGTCGATTTGGTAATTGGTCACGCCGAGTGAGAGGATGCCGTTGATCATCCGCAGGGTGGGGCGCGCCCCAAAGGTGAGGCTTCGGCTCTCGCGGGCGATCAATGTGGGGATCGAGTCATCCACGCTCAGGTTCCAGTCGTAGGTTTCCTTCATGCCTTCGGCCTTGAGGCGGATGTGCAGCCTGGCCATGTCAAGGTACTCGGGATCGTTGAACGGCCGGAACATGGCGATCTCGTCAAAGCGGTTGAGGAAACTGGGCCGGAACCGGTCGAGCAGCGCCAACTCGAACAGTTCGCGCACGTTGGGCTTGTTGCGGTTTTTCACGATGACATCGTAGCCGGCGTTGGTGGTCATGATGACGAAGCAGCCCCGCGCGTACATCGGCTTTTGGTTTCGGTCATAAAAAATCCCCTCGTCGAGCAGGAAGTAAAGCCGGTCGAGCACCTGCACGTTGGCCTTGTCAATTTCCTCGAACACATACACGGCGTGAGGGTTGATCGTGAGGTTGTCGGTCATGACGGAGAGGAAGCGATCCATGCTGACGGAGCTGCGGTAGGTTGTCATGTCCATGGTGATCATTTTCAGGCCGAGGTTCTTGGACAGCAGCTTGGAGAGGTAGGTTTTGCCGGTGCCCGTCGGCCCGGCGAACATGATGCTGGCGACCGGCTTCTCGTCGGTCCGCCCGCCGCCGTAGCCGATGCGCGAGAGCCGGACGACGCCGTTGACCGCCTCGTCCTGCCCGATGAACCGCGACCGGATTTTGCCCCGCAACGCCTTCAGCACGGAGAAATCCTTTTGGATGATCCAGTCCGGCACCTGGGCGGCTTTCATCGAGGCGGCCTTGAGCGTGGCCTTGTCCATCACGAACCGGCCGCTCTTTGCCACCGCCTCCTCCATCATCGTGACGAGTTCCTTGAACACCGTGAGCGTCCGCTGTGGTTCCGGCTTGTTGGGCTGGTAGTAGCCGATAATGCCCTTGATGTAATTGACGTGCGCCCCGGTGAGTTTCAACTGCGGGATGTAGGCGCGGGCGTAGTTGAGCAGGATACCGTTGATGTCGTCGCTCCCGTACTCCGGCAGGAACACGGTGTCGCCGAAGGAGTTGATGACGTAATTGTTGTCGGAGCGCACGCGCGAGTAGTTGAAGTAGTCAATGAATGCGACGCTCCGCATCTTGCCGCCCTGGATGTTCGGCGCGAACAACGTCTCCACGCCGGTGGAGGAGCGGTTCGATGCGCCGAGCCCAATCATCGAGCTGAGGTTGGTGATGTAGAGAATGATATCCTCGCCAAGCGCCGGCTTGCTGATTTGTTTCTGCCAATATTCCTGCACTTGGCCAAGCAGCGTGTGGCCCTCGACGATCTTCGGCAGGTCGATCTCGAGATGGGCGAACTTGGCCAAGTCGGGATCACCACCCACTGCCAGGCTGGCGAGGTAATAGCGGTAGGCCGATGAGGCGTCGCCGACGATCAACACCGACTTGTTGCCGTGGTCGGCGGTGACAACATCTTTGATGCGCTTGGTCAGGTCCGGGAGAATGGGCAGCCTGTTCATCACCCTGGTCGGTTCCTCCCACTCGGGGCTGATGTCGTATTTGCCCGATGGATCGTGGAGGACGAAGCAGGACTTGACCAGTGTCTTGAGGCTGGGCGCCGCCTGCGCGGATGTGAAAACCAGAGTCGCGACGGCGTAGGCGACGAGGACACGAAGGCTGTTTTTAAAAAAAAGCCGCTTCATCTTTAGTTTGAAGGAATGCTTAGTTGGCTGCGCGGCAGCCGTGCTCAGAAAAACTGGTCGGGCAAACTGGCATGATTTCGGCCGTTGTCAAAAGAAAATCAACGACCGGCCCTGAATTGGGCGCCGCTTAGCACGAGGCAGCCGCAAACGCCGGTTCCCCGGCATCCCGAGTGGCGGGGAGCGACTCGGCGATCGTTTGGGTGTTTTCGTCGATCCGCTTGGCCAAGTTCGCCAGTTCGCCGTCGAGTCGACGCCGCTCGGCCTCGAGCGCATCCGATTGGTCGCTCAACTTGCCCTCGAGGAATTTTCGGTGAGCGCGTTCACGGCTCAAATCGGCGTTAAGCGAGAGGTTGAACTGCCGTTCATTGGCCAATTCCTCCTGAATAATCCGATGACTGTCCTCCAGAATTTTGGCGCGATCGCGTGTCTTGGCCAGTTCCGGCTCCAGTTGATCAAGCTTGGCCTCGGCGGTCTCGGCCCGGTACAGCAGATTCTGGAAATATTCACGGTCGGTTTCGCTGAACACCCGCCCCTTGTGCCGCCAGCGGAAGCCAAACCACCCACCGACAAGCCCAAGGCCGACGCCCGTTGTCACCATCAAAACAATCATTCCTGTTCCTAAAGCCAACATCACGCGCAAAACTTGGCAGAATCCGTGCTAAACCGGCCCGTCATTTGCCGTTTTTGGTGGGTTTACATTGCGCCCCCGCCGTCAACTACCTAAAAAACCCGGGCACGATAACGGTTTTTGACCATGAATTCATCTCGATACTTTTCTGCTATTTGCCTGTTCAGCCTGGTTACGCTTGGCCAAGCGGCGGACTGGCCGACTTACCAGCACGACTACGCCCGTACCGGCGTGGCTAGGGAATCTTTGCTCGCGCCGTTCACCGACGGGTGGGTGCATCGCTCCAGGCACGCCCCGCGTCCCGCTTGGCGCGGCGAGGCCAAGTGGGACGGCTACAACAAGGTGTACGACTTGAAGTCACGGCAAATCTTCGACTACGCCTACCACCCCGTTATCGCCGATGGACTGCTCTATTACGGCTCGTCGGCGGACGATAAAATCTACTGCCTCGACGCCACCACCGGCGAGCAACGCTGGACGTTTTTCACCGAAGGGCCAGTGCGCCTCGCCCCGACCATCGCCGAGGGGCGCGTTTTCGTCGGCTCTGACGACGGTCACGCCTACTGTCTCGACGCCAAGAGCGGCACGTTGGTTTGGAAGACGCAGCTTGGCCTGAGGGACTACCGCATCCCCGGCAACTCGCGGATCATTTCACGCTGGCCGCTGCGGACTGGCATCGTTGTCATCGGCGACCTGGCTTACTGCGCCGCCGGGATGTTCCCTTCCGAGGGCGTGCTAATCACCGCGATCGAGGCCGACACCGGCAAAATCAAGTGGCAGCAAAAACAGACCGACCTGCCGGCGCAGGGTTACATGCTCGCGTCGCACACGCGGCTCTACGTCCCGGCCGGTCGCAACAACCCCGTCGTGCTTAATCGCGCCGACGGCAAACGCATTCGCGTCGTGAGCGGGCAGGGCGGCACGTACGCGCTGTTGACCGGCGACAACCTGGTGTTCGGGCCCGGGAAAACCGGCACGCTTGGTTTCGTCGAGTCAAACCAGTCGGATCAACTCGCCACGTTCAAGGGCAACCACATGATCGTCACTCCGTCGCGATCCTTCCTCCAGAGCGACACGGACTTGAGCGCACTGGATCGGAGCCGATACCTCGACCTCGCCCGCAAGCGGCGTCCGCTGAAAAGCCGGCTGGGAAAACTTCAGGATGAATTGAAAAAAGTGAAGGCCGGTGAGAGGCAAAGGCAGATTTTAAAGGAAGCCGGCAAACTCGGGAAGCAACTCGACGAGGTGCAGTCCGCGATGCAGGAATGTTTCGCGTGGCGGGTGCCTAGCAGTCAACCGCTCAGCATGGTGCTCGCAGGGCAGACGCTCATCACCGGCGGCCACAATGAGGTGGCGGCTTACAGCGCGAAAGACGGCAGCCAGCTTTGGCGGGCCAGGGCCGACGGCGAAGTGTTTGGTTTGGCCGTCGCCGATGGCCGCCTTTACACCAGCACCAGCAAGGGCGTCATCCACTGTTACGTGGCTAGGCGCTTGGGCAAGTGATTCTCAAAATGATCAAGTCACACTATCCACCTCTAACCACTTTCGTTTGCGGCGTGCTTCTCGGTATGAATGCCGCGGGGAACGCGCAGGAATGGACTCGGTTTCGAGGCCCCAATGGAACCGGCATAGGCTTAGCCAAGGGCATTCCGTCCAAGTTCACCGTGGACGATGCCGACTGGCGCGTGGCACTGAAAGGCGAAGGCCACTCGTCGCCAGTGTTGTGGGGCGGGCGCGTTTTCGTCACCGGCTCGAACCGGGCGAAAGGCACCTTCATCGTCCAATGCCTGCGCGCCAAGGACGGTTCCGAAGCCTGGTCCGTCTCTCGTCCGCAGAAGTCCTACCGCATGCATCGGTACAACCATCTGACCTCATCGACGCCAGCGACCGACGGCAAGCAGCTGGTTGTGCTCGTATCCGAGCCGGACGCGCACACGGTTTTCGCCGTCGACCTTGAGGGAAAAAAGCTTTGGGAGCGAAAGTTCGAAACCATAATCAGCAACCACGGTGGCGGTGTCTCGCCAATTTTCTACGGTGACCGGGTGATCCTTGCGGGGGATGAGGAGAGCCGAAGTTTCCTGACGGCCCTCGATGCTGCCAGCGGGAACGTGCTGTGGAAGACCGACCGGGCCAACGTCAAGACGGCCTTCTCGACGCCGTGCCGTTTCGTGGACCCTTCCGGCACCGAGGGACTTCTGTTCAACAGCATGGCTCACGGCATCACGTTCGTGGATCCGAGTACCGGCAAAACATTTTGGGAACAGGTTGACCTGTTTGACAAGCGGACCGTGAGTTCCTGCCTCGTCGCCGACGGCCTGCTCATTGGCACGTGCGGCAGCGGCGGCGGTGGCAATTACCTCGTGGCCCTCAAGCCCGGCAGTGCGGCCAAGGGGGCGTCGCCGAGCGTGGCGTACAAGCTGCGCCGGTCGATCCCGTACGTGCCGACGAGTTTGGCCAAGGACGGGCTGCTGTTTCTCTGGAGCGACTCCGGCATCGTCACCTGCGTGCGCGGCAAGAGCGGCGAGATCGTCTGGCAGGAACGCGTCGAGGGCCGGTTTTTCGGTTCACCGGTGTGGGCCGAGCGCCGCCTGTTCTGCATCTCGACCACCGGCAAGGTCGTCGTGCTCGCCGCCACGGAAAAATTCCGGCAAATCGCCGTGAACGACTTGGGCGAACCGACCCACTCGACTCCGGCCCTGGCCAATGGGCGTTTGTTCCTCCGCACGCTTGGGCATCTCACCTGCGTCGCGGGCGGCTCGAAATGATCGGCTTGATTGTCATTGTGCCGTTGGCCCTGTTCCTCGGCTGGATTCTTAAAAACAGCGTGACGCTCTATCGTGGCCGCGCCTGGCCAGGCGGGTGGGTGTCGCTGTTTTGGCTCTCGGCCGCGCTTGGCCTTGGCTTGGGCATCTGGTTTTGCGGCTACGCCGAGTGGGAGGCGATGCAGTTCCGCCGGTTGCCAATCCCCATCGCGCGCTTCAACCCGGCAACCGGCACGTGGGGTGAAATGGAGATGTCGTCCGTGATGCGCCACCTGGTGTTGACGGTCGATTTTTTCGGCGGCTTGGCCTTGGCAATGTCGCCGATCACCGTGTCGATGCGTTTTGCCGAGTTCATGGACGAATCCAGCCGGCTGGCCGCGGAGAAAATCGTTCAGGCAAAGCCCAGTTCCGACGACGCCCCCTGAAGCGCCGCGATCACCTCGGCGATGTGGTCGTTGAGTTCGGCCCCCATCAACTCCGCGCCCCTCACGATGTCTTCGCGCTTGACGGCTGCGGCGAATCCCTTGGCCTTCATTTTTTTGCGGACGCTTTTCGGTGTCATGCCGCCCAGTTTTTCCGGCCGCACGTAGGCCACCGCGACGATGAAGCCGCACAGTTCGTCCACCGCAAACAACGCCTTGCGAATCGGCCGGTCGAGCGGGTAGTCGACTTGGTTCCATTCCGCGTGCGACAAAATCGCCCCGACGATCTCCTCATCGACACCGCGCTCGCGCAAGGTTTTCGCCCCCTCCTGCGTGTGCTCGGGGATACCCGGCCAGCGCTCATAATCGAAGTCATGCAGCAGGCCGGTGACGCCCCATTGCCCTGCATCCTCGCCCCGCTTGGCCGCGTAATGCCGCATCGCCGCCTCGACCGCGAGCGCATGTTTCAGCAGCGACCCCGATTTCGTGTGTTCGTTGAGCAGTTCCCAAGCTTCGTCCCGGTCCATCCGCAAAGTGTCGGCAAGACCGCCAAGCAGAGCAAGCCCCGCTTGGTTAAGCGAAGCTGGTTAACCGGCTGAAAAGTTGTAACTGAAAACTTCAAACTTCCTCGCGCTTTGGATAGACTCCCGCGCATGGCGAATTTGACGGGCAAGTCGATCATTGGGTTTCAGCCGGGAGGCGAGGGCGATCCGGCCGTTTTTGGCATCAACCCCGCAACAGGTGAGTCGCTGCAGCCCGGCTACGCGGCGGTGAGCGAGACGGAACTGAACCGTGCCGTCGAGTTGGCGGCGGATGCGTTCGAGGTTTTCGGCAAAACCAGCGGAACGGACAAAGCGGCGTTTCTGCGGAAAATCGCCGACAACATCGAGGCGATTGGCGACGACTTGGCCCGACTCGCTCCGCAGGAAACCGGCCTGCCGGAAGGGCGTATCCGGATGGAGACCGGGCGCACTTGCGGGCAGTTGCGGTTGTTCGCCTCGGTCGCAGAGGAAGGCACGTGGGTGGATGCCCGCATCGACCTCGCCGATCCCGAACGTGTCCCGGTGCCCAAGCCGGACGTCCGCTCGATGGAGCGGCCGCTAGGCCCGGTGGCGGTTTTTTGCGCCAGCAATTTTCCGCTGGCGTTCTCGGTGGCGGGCGGCGACACGGCGTCCGCGCTTGCGGCCGGTTGCCCGATTGTCGTCAAGGCACACCACTCGCACCCCGGCACGGCGGAACTCGTCGGCCAAGCAGTGTCGACGGCGGTTCGTGATTGCAGTTTGCCTGAGGGAACTTTCTCGCTTGTGTACGGGCCGGGCCGCGAAACCGGCTCGGCGTTGGTGCGGCATCCGGCGATCAAGGCTGCCGGCTTCACCGGTTCGCGCGCGGGTGGTCAGGCGCTGATGAAACTCGCCGCTGACCGGCCGAAACCGATACCGTTTTACGCCGAGATGAGCAGTATCAACCCTGTGTTCATTTTGCCGGGGGCGCTGGCAGAACGCTCGGAGCAACTGGCCGCCGGGCTACACGGTTCGATGACGCTTGGGGTGGGGCAGTTTTGCACCAACCCTGGCCTGACAATTTTGGACAGCACCACTGACATCGAGCCGTTCGTGGCCAAGCTCGCTGAGTTGGTCGGTGGCAGTTCTGGCGCGACGATGCTCAACCCCGGTATCAGCGCCGCGTACGACTCGGGCGCGGGTGCGCTTGGTGGCAACGACGCTGTCGAGGCAGTCGCGCTTGGCCAAACGGGCGACGGTCAATGTCAGGCGGGTGCGGCATTGTTCCGGACGAGCGCTGAGGCGTTCCTCAGCGACGAGTCGCTCAGTGCGGAGTTGTTCGGACCCTCGACGCTGGTGGTGACGCACGATGGCACCGACAAGATGCTAGCCTTGGCCAGATCGCTTGAAGGCCAGTTGACGGCGACCGTTCACGGCACCGACGCCGATCTCGAGGCCAACTGCGAATTGCTCGAAGTACTCGAGACGAAGGTGGGCCGCGTGCTGATCAACGGCTTCCCGACCGGCGTGGAGGTCTGCCACGCGATGGTGCACGGTGGGCCGTTTCCCGCGACTTCGGACGGCCGCTCGACCTCGGTCGGAACCCGGGCGATTCATCGTTTCACCCGCTTGGTTTGCTACCAAGGCTTCCCCGATGCGCTGTTGCCGGCGGAGTTGCGGGAGAGCAATCCGCTGGGCATCCGCCGCTTGGTTGACGGCGAACCACACTGACATGTCGAACACGCTCATCATCCTTCCGACGTACAACGAGGCGGACAATCTGCGCCCGATGACGGAGCGTTTGCTGGCGATGAAGCCGGCGCTGGAAGTGCTGGTGGTGGACGACAATTCGCCGGACGGCACCGGCGACATCGCGGACGGCTTGGCCAAGGGCAGTGAGCGCGTCCATGTTCTGCACCGTCAGGAAAAAGACGGGCTTGGCCGAGCCTACTGCGCCGGGTTTGCGTGGGCGCTGGAGCGCGACTACGAGTTCATCTTCGAGATGGACTGCGACTTCTCCCACGACCCGGACGAGATCCCGCGCTTCATCGGGAAGTCGGACGCGGAGGACGCCGACTTGGTCTTGGGTTCGCGTTACTGCGAGGGGATCCGCGTGATCAACTGGCCGATCGGCCGCATGCTGCTCAGCCTCGCTGCGGCGAAGTATGTGAAGATCATCACGGGCATGCCGTTCACCGACCCGACCGGCGGCTTCAAGTGTTTCCGGCAGCGTGCGCTGCAGTCGATCGACCTCGATCGCGTTCGGGCCAACGGCTACAGCTTTCAGGTCGAGTTGACGCACATCCTGTGGCGCACCGGCCACAAGGTCGCCGAGGTGCCGATCATTTTCACCGACCGCTTCATCGGCACATCGAAGATGAGCGGCAAGATTGTCCGCGAGGCGATCTGGATGGTGTGGCGTCTGTGGCTGCAAAACGGCTTGCGCCGTTGGCCGAGGATAAAAAAGTAGCTCCCCGCTTGGCCAAGCGCTTGGTCAGAGCGTGATGGTCTCGGTCGGATTGGCCTGTGTGGAGACCTCGATCCGGAGGCTGTCGATGCCAGCTTGGACAAGTTTTTCGGCGACGGCTTCTTTCGCGATTTCCGGCGTGTTGCAGTCGCGGCTCAAGTGGCCAAGCACGATGTTGCGCAGCGTGCCGTTGGCCAGGTTCTCGACCGCCTCGGCGGTGGAGGAGTTGGCCAGGTGGCCGTGCCGGCTCATGATGCGCTGCTTGATGGCCCACGGGCGGCGCGTGTCTTCCTGCAGCAGGTTGAGGTCGTAGTTGGCCTCGATGAACAGGGCGCTCACTCCGCGCACGCGCTCGAGCACGAGCCGGGTGGCTTGGCCAAGGTCGGTCAGCACGCCGACGCCGCCGTCCGCCGTCCGGACGTGAAAGCCAACGGGATCCTGCGCGTCGTGCGGCACGGAAAAATTCTCCACCGTCACGTCGCCGATCTCGAACGATTGGCCGGTGACGAACTGCCGGACGTCCAGCTTGGTCTCCATCCTGAATCGCAACTCGTCGGCGGTGAGGCGGTTGCAGTACACCGGGATCTCGAGCTTGGCGCAGAGCGCCTTCAGGCCCTGCGTGTGGTCGGTGTGCTCGTGGGTGAGCAGGATGCCGTCGAGCGTCTCAGGCGAGCGTCCCATCTGGGCGAGGCGCAGGCGTATTTGGCGGCCGCTCAAGCCGGCGTCGATCAGGAGCCGCGTCTGGTCTGTCTCAAGAAAGGAGGCGTTCCCCCCGGAGCCGCTCCCCAAAACTGTGAACCGTGTCGGCACGCGGACACTGTAGGGGCTTGCGGATTGCGGGGCAACGGAGCGAAAAAAAAAGTTGTTCACAAACTGGATGACAGGGGAGAGTTGGCACGCTACTTATGAAGCAAATATTGTGCCTGATTCAGCTTGAATGTGCTTGGAGGGTTTTCTACTGTCATTGCCTGGCGCAGCAGGGATTCCAAATGTCGCAGAAGATGTCGCTCAACCAAGTGTTGGCGCCGCAGCTTCAGCAATCCCTCAACCTGTTGCAGGCCCCGATGCTGGAACTCAAGGCCATGATCGACCAGGAGTTGCAGGCCAACCCCGTGCTCGAGGAACAGGCTGCCCTGGACATGGACGCGCGTGAGCGGGGGGAAACCGACGAGGCCGAGGAGGCCAAGGTCGATCTGGCCGAGCCGCCGAGCGACACGCAGTACGATCCCACCGACGAGAGCAACGCCGGGGAGCCGGTGGACGATTTCCAGAAGCAGATCAATCAGTTGCTTGAGTTGGACCAGGACTGGCGCGACCATTTCTCCAGCACCAACCTCCCGTCTCGAAACTCGAGGGACGAGGACGAGAAGCGCCAGTTCATGCTGGACTCGGTGACGACCACCCAGTCGCTGCAGGATGTTATGCTGGAGCAGGCGCGCCTGTCGGATCTGGGTGAGCCACGGTTCAAGATCGCCGAGTTGATCATCGGCAACATCGACGACGCCGGTTTCCTGCAGTCGAGCGTGGATGAACTGGTGTTTTCCAGTGGCAGCCCGAGTGGCGAGATACAGGCTGTGCTGGATGTTGTGCAGACGTTTCATCCGCCGGGAATTGCCGCTCGTGACTTGCGCGAGTGCCTGATGCTGCAGCTTGAACGGGCAGCGCGCGCAGATTCGCTGGAATATCGGATCATCCGCGACTGCATGAACGAGCTTGGCCGACGGCGCATCCGTGAGATCGCAAAGAAAACCGGCGAAACGGTGGATACCGTGCAAGACGCCCTGGAGCACATCGGCCATCTCGAGCCGAAGCCGGGCCGTGAGTACATGCCCGAGACCAATCAGTTCGTTGTGCCGGAAATCTTTATTTCACGCGGCGACGACGGCGAGTGGAAGGTCACCTCCAACAACGAGTACATCCCCCGGTTGCGCATCAGCAACGCCTACAAGGATCTCATGGCGCAGGCCGCCACCTCGGGCGATGTGCGCAACTACATCCGCGACAAGATTCGTTCCGGCAAGTTCCTGCTTAAGAGCATCCATCAACGGCAGTCCACCATCCTGAACATCGCGAAGGAAATCCTGAAACGGCAGGGGGAATTTATGGAGCACGGTGCGTCGCGACTTCGCCCGATGACCATGTCGCAGGTGGCCGACGTCGTGGGCGTGCACGAGACCACCGTCAGCCGGGCCGTCTCCGGCAAATACATCGAGACACCCCACGGTGTCCTGGAGATGAAATATTTTTTCACTTCCGGCCTGGCCTCCAAGGACGGCTCCAGCCTGGCCAACACCAGCGTCAAGGAGATGCTCGGCGAACTGGTCAAGAAGGAGGACGCCAACAAGCCGCTGTCCGACGAGGACCTGGTCAAGCTCTTCACGGACAAGGGCATCAAGATCGCCCGCCGCACCGTCGCCAAGTACCGGGCCGAGCTGAACATCCTGCCATCCCATCTACGCCGGGTCTATTGAACGCTTGGCCAAGAGCAATTTTCCGGTTGCCAACGATGAATAACCCGGGGATACTTCGCGTCTTGACTCGAACGAAAATGAGAAAAACAATCGCAATTATTCTTTCCGTGGCCGCCCTTGGCCTGAATGGCTGGGCGGAGAACAACGCCCCGGATCTTCAGTCAACGGTTGACGAACTGAAGGACAAACTGGCTAAACTGGAGGCAAAATTGGCTGAGCTTGATGAGGCCAAAACCGCCTCCGCTTCCAAACCCGATCCTGCTGTGGTGGTCATACCGCAGGACAGGGTGGACTTTGCTAAGTCGGTCCAGGGTATTTTTGAGGCGCGTTGCATCGATTGCCACGGCTCCAAAAAACAGAAGGGTGACCTTCGACTCGATAAAAAGGAGACGGCCTTGGCCGAGGTCATCCAGCCGGGCAACTCCGGCGAGAGCGAACTGGCCAAGCTGATTTCCCTGCCCGCCGACCACGAGGACATCATGCCGAACAAGGGGGAGCCGCTGACCAAGGATCAGATTGCCACAATCAAGCAATGGATCGACGAGGGGGCCAACTGGCCGGGCGGGCTAGTGTTGGTCAGCGCCAAGGATCGCGCCGCCGCCAAGGCCGCCGCCAACAAACTGCCGGAGCCGGAAATCAAGGAGGCTCCCGTTTCCGATGCCGAGAAGGCGGCCATTGCCAAGCTGAGTTCCGGAGAGGGCATCGGGGAGAAGTACAGTGCCCCGCTGGTGATGGCGCTGGCACAGAACACCAAGCTGATTTACGCCAACTTCCGTCTTGTCGGCAAGAACGTCAACGATGACCACCTCGCTCCGCTGGCCGACATTCAAAACCTGAGCGAACTCGACCTCGCCAACACACAAATCACCGCTGCCGGTTTGGGGCATATCAAGGGGAACAAAAACCTCACGAAGCTCAGCCTCGCCAACACATCCATCGACGACGCGGCGCTGAAACAGATCGAGGGACTCACCAACCTGATGTCGCTCAACCTCTACAACACCAAGGTGACCGACGCCGGCCTGGCGAGCCTCAAGAACATGAAATTCCTGCGCAAGGTTTACGCGTGGCAGAGCGGCGTCACCGAGAAGGGCGCGGCCGAGTTGAAGAAGGCGTTGCCCAACGTGGACGTCAACCTCGGCTTCAAGCTCGCCAAGGTTGAACCGAAGAAAGAGGAAAAAAAGGAAGAGAAAAAGGAAGCCAAGAAAGGGGAGAAGAAGGAAGTAAAAAAACCGGAAGAGAAAAAGGAAGCGCCAAAGCCCGAAGAGAAGAAGGAAGCAAAGAAAGCGGAGAAAAAGGAAGTAAAAAAACCGGAAGAGAAAAAGGAAGCGCCAAAGCCCGAAGAAAAGAAGGAAGCAAAGAAAGCGGAAGTGAAGCAGGTCGCCTTCAACAAGAAATGCCCAGTCAGCGGCAAAGACGTCGATCCGGCCAAGCTCTTCGCGATCAACTTCTGCTGCGGCAACTGTCTCGCCGATTTCACCAAGGCCCCGGCCAAGCACATCGCCAAGGTCAAGGGGCCGGACAACAAGAAATGCCCGATCAGCGGCAAGGACATCGACGCATCCAAGCAATTCGTGATCGGCTTCTGCTGCGGCAACTGCCTCGCCGACTTCGCCAAGGCCCCAGCCAAGCACATCGCCAAGGTGCAGAAATAACCGGGGAAACGATTTCTCAAGAGGCCTGGAAGGGTTTGGAAGCTCCCCAAATCCAAATGAAGCGAAATTCTTCAGCTATCGGGCCAACGGTGTAAACTCATCACAGCCCCAGCGGGGCAATCCCCTTCATCCTTAATTTGTCTCGAGTTGTTTCTTGAACATAAACGACAATGAGAAGAATAACCAATCTGCGCATATCGGCGACATCTGCGGATAAAAAAAGAGCCAGTCCGATGATTGAAGAATCAGCACAACAAACTTTGGCCAAGCGCTTGCCGCACGGCACCGACGCCGTTACCTTGGCCAAGCGATTGGTTTCGATGGACGATTTGCAGGAACAATTTGACGACGCCACGTTCGCCTTCAGCCAGGGCGAGTACGGGCAGGCGGCTGCCGGTTTTGAGGCGATCCTTGCGGCGGACGAAAACCACTTCGATGCCCGCATGTCGCTGAGTATGGCGTTGTGCCGGCTGGAGCAGTACGAGCGGGCGATTGAGGAGGGTCACATGGCCGAGAAACTGCGCCCCAACGACCAGTTGGTGCATACGAACCTCTCGCTGTTTTACGTGAAAATCGGCAACAAGGATGCCGCCGAGCATCACGGGCTCCAGTCGAAGATCGCCTCGTGGAAACAGCCCGGTGCGGCCGCGCCGCCAAGTGACGAAGGCGGTGACGAGTTGCAAATGGCCAAGCCGAAGGCGGAGTCGTTCAAGCTGCCGGGCAAGTTCCCCGACATGCCGTGGCGGAAGAATCGCAACAAAGGCAAAGCGGAGGGCGACGCTGATGAGTGACGGGTTTGTGCGGGTTGCCGCGTGCGACGAACTGCGGAAGGACGGCGGCATCCAGCGCGCGGTCGGTGACCGCGAAGTCGGCCTGTTCAAACTCGGCGACGGGGTGTGCGCCATTGACGGCGTCTGCCCGCACGTCGGCGGCCCGCTGGGCGAGGGCTTTGTCGAGAACGGAAAAGTGTACTGCCCGATGCACGGTTGGCCGTTTGACCTGCGGACCGGCCAGTGCGAGACGAACCCAAACGCGAAGGTGGATTGCTTCGAAACCAAGGTGGAGGACGGCGAAGTGTTCGTCCGTCTCACCGAATAATTTTACGATGAAATCAGCATATGAACTGGCGATGGAACGGTTGGAGAAGGAGTCTCCGACCCAGGAGTTGAGTGATGAGTTGAAGGCCAAGCTGGCCGAGCTGAGCAAGGTGTTCGAGGCGAAGATCGCCGACCGCGAGGTGTTCCTCAACGGCGAGATCGCGAAGGCGGAGTTGGCCGGCGAATTCGAGGCAATCGAGCAGTTGAACAAGCAGTTGGCCAGCGACCGCAAAGTGCTTGAGGCCGAACTCGAGGAGAAGAAAAACGAGCTTCGCGCTTAACCGCCGTTTTCCGCTATCTGGAATCGGCAGAGCGCGGCGACCATCAGCGAGTGGCTGATGGTGCCATCGCCGATCAGCTTGGGGATCTCCACTAGCGGCACGAGCCGGGTAATCAGGTCTTCCCCGGCGTCGAGCTGGGTGTCGTGCTGCTTGGCCGCGTTGCGGATGAGCGTGGTGTGCGCCTTGTTGTTCATGATCGCCGGGTTGGCGTAAACGAACCCGACGGTTTCCGGCGCGTCGCCGGTGTAGCCGGTTTCCTCGCGCAACTCGCGCGCCGCCGTTTCCAGCGGGCCTTCGCCGGGATCGATCATGCCGCCCGGCAGTTCCAGCTCGATGAGGTTGGTTCCCTGCCGGTATTGCTCAACCATCACCAGTTGATTGTCCGGCGTCAGGGCGATGACGTTGCACCAGTCCACCGACTCGATCACAAAAAACTCGTGCTCTTTGCCGGTGCGCGGCGAGGTGCGGCGGTCGGAGCGCACCTTGAAAATCTTGTAGTCGCCGGCGCAGCGGCTCTCCTTCAGCGGCCAGGGAGTCAGTTCCGGGTTTTCAATTGGCATCGTTTTGTTCCTTCGCGGCCCAGCCTTGTCGCATGAGGTTGAGCAGGTGTGCCGTGGCTTCGTCGCGCGGGATGTTTCGCTCAACGGCCAGTTGCCCGGAGCGCTTGGCCAACTGCGCCGCCATCTCGCCGGCCTTGGCCTCGGGGCACCCCATCGTGGTCAGCAGCTTGGCCAAGTCGGCGTTGTCATCGGGTTGGCTCACGCGGCGGGGCAGCGCTTGGCCAAGTCAGGCCACGCGGATGCTGGTGACCTCGATGCGTTCCATTGGCTTGCTGTCCTCGCCGCTGCCGCTTGGGCCGACCGGTGTGTCGCCGATGTCGCCCAGCGCGTCGTCGCCGCCGCTCAATTGGCCGAAGGCGGTGTATTGGCCGTTGAGGAAATCGGCGTCACCGAGGCAGACGAAAAACTGGCTGCCGGCAGAGTCGGGATCAGCCGAGCGGGCCATTGAGATGACGCCGCGAACGTGAAGCCGGTCATTGAACTCGGCCTTGATTTTGTAGCCGGGATCGCCGGTGCCCCAAAGGTTCTCGAGTGACTCGTCCTTGGTTTGCGGGTCGCCACCCTGGATCATGAACCCGGCCATGATGCGGTGAAAGCAGGTGCCGTCGTAAAAGCCGTCGTTGGCGAGCTTGGTGAAGTTTTCCACCGTGCCGGGGGCGACATCGGCCCAAAGCTCGATGCTCATTTCCCCCTTGGTGGTTTCGATTGTTGCGGTTGGATTTGTGTTTTCGCACATGTGGAATTCAGTATCAGTCGGCCAGCGAGACGAGGTCTGCGCTCGGGAATTTTTTGGGCAGTGGCTGGGTGACTTTGCCGGTGGCGAGCCACTCGGCGGCTCGGTTGATCGTGGCGATGAAGCCGACGCATTGCAGCGCCTTGCCGTTCTCGTGGCCCATCGGCGTGTGGAAAATGATGCCCTTGCCGTAATTGATCGTCATCATCATCGGCTCGTGCCGCTTGCTCTTGGCGCTGTAGGCGGTCGCCAGCACGTTCATGTTTTCGGCCGGGCCGCGAAGGGAGTCGTACAGCTCGTCCTGCGCGTGCATCCACTCGGCCGGCATGCCTTTGGTGACCGGGTGCGAGCCGTCGCGAACGACGATTTTGAAAGCGTGCTGCGGCCCGTGACCGCCGCCGCCGCCGGGCTGCGTGTTGCGGACGATTTCGCCGTCGTCGCCGTAGTAAACATAAGGGCCGTGTTTCTCGTTGCGTCCGCCCCAGCCGCCGAGGCCGATCATTTTGTTGTACTCAAGCCAGTTCGGGAACGAGTTGTCGGCGGCGTGGACGACGATGAATCGGCCGCCGTTTTTCATGTAGTTTTCAAACGCGCGCTGAACTGGCTTGGGCCACTCTTCGCCGTTGTAGTTGCTGACGACGACGTCGTATTTTTTGAACGCCGGGCGGAAGGCGTCCCACTTGCCTTGAAACTCCTCGCGGATTTTTTTGGCGGCCTCGGTGGCCTTGGCCTTTTGGCTCTCGCTCAGGTTTCGCGGCGCACGGGGGGCGCGCGGCGGCGAGGTGATCACGTCTACTTGGAACAATCCGGTTTTTTCCATCTGCGCTTTCATGTACGGCGTCATGGCTTTCCATTTGTGGTTGTTCTGTCCATCGACGTACAGCACCGTGATTTTTTCAGCAAACGCCGGGCTTGCCACGGCGGCGAAGAGCAGGGCGGCGGCGATCCATTTTTGGGGAGTGATTGCGCGAGGCATCGTGGCGCGGACGGTGACGGCAGAGAAGGCGGTTCGCAAGTCAAAAGCCGGACGCTCGACTCGGCATTTGTCGTCGGGCAATCTCCCGGCGTTGACCGGGGCAAGACAACTTGGCCAAGCGCGTTGGCTGCTGGCGGCGCTGGTGGGCTTGGCTTTGGCGATGGCTTTTCCGGAGCCGCGCTGGCTTGGCCTCGCATGGCTCGTGCCGGGCGCTTGGTTGGCGGTCGTTGCGGGGGAGCGGCGGTGGCGCTTGTTCGGTTTGGCCTTTGTCGCGGCGCTGGTCTTTCGGTTGGTTTCGCTGCGGTTCCTGCTGAACATGCCGCACGCCGCCGGGGCGATTGCCGGCTGGCTGGCGCTCAGTTTTTATTCCGCGCTGTATCCCGCAGCTTGGGCTTGGCTTTGTGGCGGCTGGCTGCGGGACGGCTTGGCCAAGCTCGAGTGGCCGTGGTTTCGGCGGCTTGGCTTTGGGCTGTTTGCGGCGGCGGCTTGGGTGGGATTGGAGATGGTGCAGGCGCGGTTGCTTGGCGGCTACCCGTGGAACTTTCTCGGCGTCAGCCAGTTTGAGAATTCCGCGCTCATCCAAATCGCGTCGGTGACCGGCGTGTACGGTGTGTCGTTTTTGGTGGTGTGGTCGTCGGTGAGTTTACTCTTCGCGGTGCTGCAAATCCGCCGTGCGCCGCCCAAACCGTGGGCGTGGATGGCCGACGCGGCCCTGCCCCTGCTGGCGCTGGGCTTGGTTTGCGGCTGGGGCGTTTTTCGTGTCGCCAAAGCGCCAAGCGCGGCGAACAAGCTGACCGTCGCGCTGGTGCAGCCGAGCATCCCGCAGCAGTTGATTTGGCAAAGCGGCACCGGCGACGAGCGCTTGGCCAAGGTGCTGGAGCTGTCGCGGCTGGCGTTGGCCACCAAGCCGGACTTGCTGCTTTGGCCGGAAGCCTGCGCGCCGATTTCAGCGGAGAGGTGGCCGGAAGTTTTTGACATGGTGAAGTCGAGTGGCGTGCCGCTGCTTTTTGGCGCGGATGACGTCGAGCGGGGTGCGGACGAAGTTCGCTATTTTAACAGCGCCATTTTGTTGACGCCGGACGGCTTGCAGTTGCCGAGCTACCGCAAGCGGCGGCTGGTCATGTTTGGCGAGTACATCCCGTTCGAGAAGGCGCTACCGTTCATGAAATATTTGTCGCCGATCGGCGGCAGTTTTTCCGCCGGAACGGAGCCAGTGCAGTTCACGCTGCCGGACGGCGAACACACGATTGCGCCGTTGATCTGTTTTGAGGACTCGTTCCCGCACGGGGGCCGCGAGCATGTGTCGGCGGGGACGGACCTGCTGGTGAACCTGACCAACGACGGCTGGTTTGGCACCGGGCCGGAGCAGTGGCAGCACGCGGCCAACGCCGTCTTTCGCGCGGTGGAGAACGGCGTGCCGCTGGTCCGCTGCGCCAACAACGGGCTGACATGCTGGATCGATGCGCTTGGCCAAGTGCAGCAGTTTTACGGGCAGGAGAGTGGCGATATTTACGGAGCCGGGTTTGTGTCGTTCGAGGTGCGGCTTGGGCAACCGCTTGGCCGGACGGTTTACAACCGGCACGGCGACGTTTTTGGCTGGGCCTGTTTTGCCTTGGCGCTGGGCGTCACCGGGGTTCGCCGCGTTCGCGCCAAGCGGAGGCTCCACACCGGCGGGCGAATCGGTTAAGCTGCGGGCCGCGTTCGCGCCGTTATGATCCCAAGGGAGATTCTCAAAAAAATCCGGCAAATCGAGATTCGCACCAAGCGACTCGTCACCGAGACGTTGGCGGGGCAGTACCACAGCGCGTTCAAGGGGCAGGGGTTGCACTTCGAGGAGGTGCGCGAGTACACGCCTGGCGACGAGATCCGGTCGATCGACTGGAACGTCACCGCCCGGATGAATCAGCCGTTCGTCAAGGTGTACTCGGAGGAGCGCGAGTTGACGCTGATGCTACTGGTGGACCTGAGCGGATCCGGCTTCTTTGGTTCGGTAGAGCAAACCAAGCGCGAGATCGCCGCCGAGTTGGCCTCGGTGCTGGCCTTCTCCGCTATCCGAAACAATGACAAAGTCGGTCTAATTTTGTTCACCGACAAAGTGGAAAAATATGTGCCGCCCCGGAAGGGACACTTTCACGTGCTGCGCGTGATTCGCGAGATTTTGTTTTACGAACCGGAACACCGGGGCACCGACTTGAACGGTGCGCTGGAGTTTCTCGGCCGCGTGGTGCCGCGAAAGGCGATCACCGTCTGCGTGTCTGATTTTCTTGGGCAGACGAACCCGAGCCGGAGGGCGATGGAAGCGCATCTGCGCCGGCAGGTTGTTCTCTCAGAGACACTCGCGCAGACATCGGCCACGGCGTTGCGGCAGGCCAACCGGCGGCACGACGTCGTTGCGGTGCAGATGACCGATCCGCGCGAACTCGAGTTGCCGAATGTCGGCTGGGTGGTGTTGCAGGACGCCGAGACGGGGCAGGTCGTCGAGATCAACACCGGCGACGATCGCCGCCGCGAGGCCTACGCCCAACGGCAGGCCGACGCGCAGGAGGAACTCGTGCGGTTGTTTCGCGCCTCGGGCATCGACTCGATCCAGCTTCGCACCGACGAGCCGTACATCACGGCGCTCGAGAAATTTTTTGAGATGCGCCTGAAACGCCGGCACCTCGCCGCCTGATGCCGACGACCCCCAACACCAACTCCCCGTCCCCGGTTTTGCCCAATCCCGCCGACGCTACGAATGCCGTCGCCTCGGCGGAAATCCCGGACATCCGGGGGCTGAAGGACATGGTCGATATTCCCACCGGCAACGAGTGGGTGCTATGGCTGTTCGTTGCGGCTGCTGCGCTGGTGGTTGCCGGGGTCGCCGCTTGGTTTGTCCGCCGCCGTTTGGCCAGGCGCAGCGTGGAACTGGCCCCCTCGCCGCCCCCGCCGCCGCATGTCGTGGCATGGGAGCGGCTGCAGCGCGCGCTTGGCCTGATCCACGAGGCCGGGCGGTTTTGCGTCGAGGTGTCGCACATTATTCGAGTGTATCTTGAGGAGCGATTCAGCCTGCACGCGCCGGACCGGACGACCGAGGAGTTTTTGTTTGAACTGCAGTCGAGCCAGCGCCTGGCCACGGAACACAAGCAACTGCTCGCCGATTTCCTCGGCGCGTGTGACATGGTGAAGTTCGCCAAGGCGGAACCGCCCGAGCAGGAGTTGCGCGATCTGCACGAGGCTGCCAGCCGGTTGGTCGGCGAAACGCAGCCGAGTTTGCGTGAGGAAACTGGGGGCGAAGAGGAGGCCCAAGCGGAAGAATGACTTTTGGCGACCTGAGAATTGATAACCCGTGGTGGCTCCTGTTGCTGGCGCTGCTGCCGCTGGTCGCGTGGGCGCGGCGGCGTTGGGGTGGCGGCCGGCCGGCGCTGATGTTTTCCTCCGTGCAACTCGTGCGCGGCATCATGGGCTTGGCCAAGCCCAAGTCGGGGGCGCTCCTGGGGTTTCTGCGGTGGACGGCGCTATTGCTGTTCGTGCTTGCCATGACACGGCCGCAGTGGGGCGAGGGCACCGAGAAAATCAAGGCCAGCGGCATCGACATCGCTGTGGCGTTCGATTTGTCCGGCAGCATGCTGGCCGAGGATTTTCAACTGGAGGGGAAACGGGCCAACCGCGTCGCCGTGGCCAAGGCGGTGCTAGAGGGATTCGTCAACGACCGTCCGGCAGACCGGATCGGTTTGGTGGCCTTCGCCGGTCGGGCGTACATCGCCGCGCCGCTGACGCTCGATCACGACTTTCTTCTGGCCAACCTCGACCGGCTCGAGGCCGGGAGCGAGGCCATCGAGGACGGCACTGCGATCGGCTCGGCGATCAGCGCCGGGCTGAACCGCCTGCGCGACCTGGACTCGGAGAGCCGCATCATCATCCTGATGACAGACGGCCAAAACAACGCCGGCACCGTCGCGCCGCTGACCGCCGCCGAGGCGGCCGATCTGCTGGGCGTGAAGGTCTACACCATCGGCGTGGGCACGCGCGGCACGGCGCCTATGCCGTACACCGATGTGTTCGGCCGCAAGCGTTATCGGACCGTTGAGGTGAACATCGACGAGGAAACGCTGCAAAAAATCGCCAGGCAAACCGGCGGCCAGTACTTCCGCGCCGACAGTCAAAGCAAGCTGCGGGAGATTTACGACAAGATTGACGAGATGGAAAAAACCGAGGTGGAGGTGGAGCGATATTTCAACTACGACGAGTTGTTTCCCTACCTCGTCATCGCCGGCTTGGCGCTGCTGCTGCTCGAGTTGATCCTCGCCAACACCGTCTGGCTCAAGCTGCCGTAGCTGTTTTTTTACGCCGTGATCAATGCGCTGTGACTTGAAACTGCTCTCGCTTGGCTTTACAAACGGTGGCTCCGAATCTTTGTTCAAGCCATGAAAATGAATCGACGCACTGCAATCAAGATCACCGCCGCCGGGGTGGGGTCGTTGGCCCTCACTCCGGAATTTTTCGCGGCCAAGGAAGCGGCTCAGCCGTTTGGCGCGAAGTTCCCCCAACTCGACTCGTTGACCACCGGCGAATGGTGGACGAAGGGCGCTGGCGCGAAAACCCAGCTCAAGGGCAGGGGGCGCAAGGCGGCTGCGCCGCCGATGGATGTGCCGCGCGACCAGGTTGTGGCGTTTGCGGTCTACACCCATCAAGCCGGCGTGCTGAAAATGACGGCTCAACTTTTCCCGCTCAAGGCAGGCGAGGAGCGCTTGGCCAGGCTGGAGTTCAAGCGGGATGGCAAGTGGGTCGAGGTTGGGAAATCGGAGGTGCGCTACCCCGGCTGGTACGCCCACTTTCGGGTTGAGAATTGGGACGACTCGCAGGACGTGCCGTACCGTGTTCGTCACGGCGCGAAGGCGATGTTCGAGGGGCGGATTCGCCGTGACCCTTCCGGCAAAAACGAGATCGTTGTCGCCAACCTCTCCTGCAACTCGAGCCGCACCGCCGGTGGCCGCCCGGAGATTATCGCCAACCTCAGGCGGCAGGATCCCGACCTGCTGTTTTTCGGTGGCGACCAGACCTACCGCCACACTGAGCACACCGCCGGGTGGATCGAGTTTGGTCTGCAGTTTCGCGACATCATCCGCGACCGGCCCGCGGTCTGCATCCCGGACGACCACGACGTCGGGCACGGCAACGTGTGGGGTGAGAGCGGCAAAAACTCGACCCTCCCGGGCAGCGCCGACGGGGGCTACAAGTTTCCGGTGAAGTACGTCAACCAAGTGCAGCGCCAGCAATCGTGGCACCTGCCGGACTGCCCCGATCCCGCGCCGGTGAACCGCGGCATCAGCGTTTACTTCACGCGGATCACCGTTGGCGGCGTGGACTTCGCCGTGCTGGAGGATCGCAAATTCAAGAGTGGCCCGGCGGGCAAAATCCCGCAGATGGGGCCGCGGCCCGACCACATCAACGATCCAAAATATGACCCGAAAACGATCGACCTGCCCGGTCTGCAACTGCTTGGCCCGCGACAGGAAAAGTTCCTCGAAAACTGGTCGGAGGACTGGACGAACGCCGAGATGAAGGGCGTCCTCTCGCAGACCGCGTTTTGCGGCGCGGTGCATATGCATGGTGGGCCGAAGAGCCGTCTGTTGGCCGATCTCGACTGCAACGGTTGGCCGCAGACGCCGCGCAAGAGGGCGGTGGCACTCATTCGCCGCGCTTGGGCGGTGCATCTCTGCGGCGACCAGCATCTCGCGGTGGTTGTAAAGCACGGGATCAATGACCATGGCGACGGCCCTTACGGCTTCACGAGCCCGGCGCTGGTCAACACCATCTACGGTCGCTGGTGGCATCCGCTCGACGAGCAGTCCGGACCTAACCCTGTTCCGAACAGTCCGCTGCCATGGACCGGCGATTTCAAGGATGGCCTCGGCAACAAAATCTCGATGATCGCCTACGCAAATCCCGAGAATCGTAACGATGAAAAGAATCGGGCGGACGGTTACGGCATCGCCCGGTTTAACAAAAAGAATCGTACGGTGACGTTCGAGTGCTGGCCGCGTTTCAGCGATGTGCGTCACGGAGATGGGGCGCAATTCCCCGGTTGGCCGATTACCGTGGCGCAGGACGCCAACGACGGCCGCAAGGTCGCCGGTTATTTGCCGGAATTAATCTTCGGCGACGGCAAAAATCCCGTGGTGCAGGTCATCGAGGACAAGAGCGGCGACGTGCTCTACACCGTGCGCGCCCGAGGTGGCCGCTTCCAGCCGCGTGTTTACTCCAAGGGCAAACACACGGTGAAGATTGGCCCGCAGAAACCAGATGCCAAGACCTTCGCCGGTCTTGAGCCCAAGCCCAAGTCAGCCGCCGGTGAATTAAACGTGTCCGCTTGAAACGGAAAAGCCGGGCGCTTGGCCGAGCGCGTCCGCGTGTCGCGTGAGCGTCTTGGAGTGCGGCGTTTCCAAGCATGCCTAAAAGTCGTTAGGTACGCCCCGAACGCCGTAACTGTCATGCCCCAAATCTAACCCACAACCAAAATAATTTGATTTTTAAAAAAAAAGCTTGCGCTGCAGCGGGAGGTGGGGTGGGTATTTCTCTCCGAGCCAGCAGTGATTTAAACCCGAACATTATGAAAACTTTTATGAAAACTTGGAGTTGTTTATTGGTGTTATTCCTGACATGCGGTTCCGCGATCTCCCAGACGGCCAGTTGGATGGCGTTCAATGACAGTGCCAACAAGAACGGAGGGACGACGGATGAGACAGTGACCAGGATTAATGTGGGGCGAAGTTCACCGGGGCCTGCGAGCTCGGAGTTGCTGGTGTTTGGCAGTGGGGATGGAACCGGGGTGACGGCAACCTACGAGGAGACACTGTCGGTGGGC
>Ga0208879_1000031_pt1 | contig 136260 bp, 151 predicted proteins | sample Knorr_S15_td_Bot_FD_185605 | JGI IMG/M metagenome (GOLD analysis project Ga0208879, IMG submission 185605) | Marine microbial communities from Southern Atlantic Ocean transect - Knorr_S15_td_Bottom_ad_5009_LV_A (SPAdes) (version 2) | ecosystem: Environmental > Aquatic > Marine > Oceanic...
TGGGTCAGGCAGTCTCACCCAATTAGCTATGGCGACTAGGCAAGCCGAAAGCGTTGTGTCCATTCAGTTGTTCGGCTATGCAGATTCGCGGGGCGATCACGACTACAACATGGCCTTGTCTGCAAAGCGCATGCTCAGCGTGGAAGAATTCTTAAGTGGCCTAAGTCTGAACGTGACCTCTAGGTTTGCTAAAGGTGAAACCTCTCCTGTATTGGGTGCGGATGGTGAAGACCTGGCTTTGAGTCGTCGTGTTGATGTGGCTATTAAGACGCGCCATCTGAAAGATTAGTGCCCTTGAGAAGATGGCGCTTAATCACGCCGTCTTCTCTTTTTTACGCCGAAATGTGCAGTAAATTGCTGAGTGTTAACGTGTATTTCAATACGGCGTGCAAGCTCAAAATTAAGAAATTTTACCAGGCTATATGTGATATGTTCGGTGTTGATAGAGACCGCTTCTGGACGCCAATGGTTATGATTATCTAAAGGGTAAGACTATGTTCACTACCACCCTTCGAAACTCATTTAAACGTGCAATGTTCGCCATGGCAGTGTTGCTGGCCAGCGTTAGTGCAACGGCAATGACGACTCACGGCAAGGCCGAAGTTCTCGATTACAAAGAATCAAAAGGACAGCCAAAGCAGTGTCTCGAACTGCCTGTACAGCTTGACCCGACACAGCAGCACTACGGGGATTTTATTCGTCTTGAAGCCACACCAACAGGCGAACCTAGCGCCTACTCCTCACAACCCGTCGCACTCACTACTAATTCAAATATCCTGTGTTTTAATGAACTTCGTTATGGACTATAGATTATTCAAAGAGTTGATCAGCACTATTAGCATCGGCAAGCAGTTACCCGATGCGGTTTATGTGCATGACAGCGCGTTTGATTCATTGCCTAATGCACTTACTAGCCTCACATTAAAAATCGCTAGTGCTCTTAAGATCCCTAAAGAACAGTGGAACATCATCAAATTCTACAAGCGTGATTACAAACTCACGCTGTTAAACTACCCAGATTTTGATGAAGACAGCTATCCTGCACTAAACGCGAGTTTCACCATCGATTTACAAAAGCTCTCGGTTAGGCAAGTAAATTACAGCAAATCAGATAACCCCCCCAATACTGCATAGGAAAGAAACGTTCGTCGATGAAAACTACTCGCGTAAGCTCATTTTAAACTGCTAACCTCTGAAGGTGAGGGCAGGCTACAAGCTGCGATTGACCGCCCTCAGGCCGCACCTACTAACGCGGAAATAAGCAGCGGTAAAATAGATAGGCATAAAACTGCCATAGATAGAAACCAACTGTCTCAGCCTATGCAAGCGCTGGCCCGCCACAACTACCTCAATGGCGACTGGTCGGTGCTAGATTACGGCTGCGGTAAAGGGGACGATGTTCGTGAGCTAGAAGCCCACGAAATTGATGTGTCAGGCTGGGATCCCACGCACAATCCTGAAGGCGCACTTATAAATAGCGACATCGTGAATCTTGGTTTTGTACTCAATGTGATTGAGGAACGTAAGATTAGCAAATCGGGTTAACCCGATTTACGCCACTTCTATGCTACCTGTATGATTGAAAGCAACGTCTCACCAGCGATTCTGGCAAAGCAAATGAGCACAAGCATTGGAATGATAGCAAAGCACTACAGCAAATTCATACCGAATATGGCTGCCGCAATGCTTGCAGGCGAACGATATACACAAGGGTTAAATTAACCCTGTCAGTCGCTATACGATAACAAACTATCGTTACGGCATTAAATGGGATTAAGTTTTTTGATCGAATATTTTTTTTGCAGTGAGAAAATCTTCCTTGGTATCAATTTCTGTCCATCGTAATCCTGTAATGTCCAATGCATGAAAAGGTTCATTTTTTTCAATTAATCTTTCATATGCGCCTTCGTAATACTCTTGATGATTTGCTTCGTCTTGCATCATTGTTTCTAACTCAGAAAACAAGAGTTGCGCGGTTTCACTGCTGATTTTTTCAATGCCTATTGATTCGCCAATGGCGTCTTCTGGATTAACCGTTTTGCTGGCTTTAACGACCCTGTTTTCACCTTCAACAATGACCTTGATTTCCTCAGCATCAAGGTTGATATTTTTGTCGATGCACAAACAGTTTGCATGTTTAGATGCAATAAGCTTTTTAAGAATCTCTTTATCAAACACTACGTCGGCATCAAACTTGATGAACACGGAATCCTTAACTAGACTCTTGGTTAGCATCAGTGAGTATGCCGTATTGGTTTCTGCATATCGTTCATTAGTCACAAAGTGGGCTTTTAAGTGAGGAAAATTTGTTTTTACAAAATCTATTATCTGTTCTTGCAAATATCCAAGTACAAAGACAACTTCATTGATATTACAATCTTGAAGATGAGAAATCATCATCTCCAGGATTGTTTTGCCATCAACTTTCAGTAAACTCTTAGGGCAGTTGTCCGTTAGAGGCCTGATTCTAGAACCTACGCCCGCTGCCAATATAATCGCTTTCATACTATTAATTTTCACCTTGTTGTTATTTTCTCATCGGAGAAAAAAGCTGATCTTTTGCTTTATGTGTCTGATAGCCTCGTTCAAATAATCTCCAGAAAGCGATTAAAAACTGACTAATCGCCAACACCCATAAAACCATTTCAATTTGATTAAACAAAGCGCCTATGCTGGTAAAAACAACGAACTCTGCCTCGTCAACCCAAAAGATACTTCGGTGTTTGAGCCAAAACAACTGTATTTTTCCTGAAAAACTGGTTGAAAGTTGGGCGTATTGTTGCTCCTTTGCCTGATATAACTGTGTTTTTCTATCTTTGCATTTTTCTAAATATTGAGAATCCTGATTAAATTGGCTGAAGATCGTTTCTAGTTTAAGGTAGTATCTGAAATTAAAGAAAAAACATGCCGTAAAACCAAGAAATATATAAGCTACATCGTTGGTGGTTAGGTACGCGCTGTAGGCAAGGCAGATTGTAATAATGTATATCTTTAAAACATCAACTACTTTGTCGAGATAGTTGCCGATTTCAGAAGACAGTTTCTTGGTTCGTGCTAGTTGTCCATCTAGGCAGTCACCTATGTAAGCGACTGGCAAAAGAACCGCTGTATAGATCAAGTGAAATGGCGTATCAATAAAGATGAACAGGCATCCGAGCACATATAAAGCGAATGAAAAAAGCGTTACCAAATTGGGTGTAATCCAATTAAACCGTGAAACAAATGGCAGTATTTTATTTGCTATCGGTGGGAAAAATAAGTCCGCCCAATTGCTAAAGTAAGGTGGCTCGATCACATCTTTTGTTGTTGGTTTTGTATCATTCATGTAGGTACTCTATTCTGAAATCTAATTCAATTGAGGTGGGTTTAACCGCGGCAGAATTCAATGTTTATTCGTGTTTAATAAGCTGCAATTAGAGTCCTGCTCTTTGCGTTAGCACCGGCATCAATAACCATAGAAGGATGGTTGCTTATTGAAGAGGATGTTTTTATTTTAAGGCGGTCGAAACCCCACAAAACGCTTTGCAGTGATTTTAAAAAGAACTGGATGTCGGAAAAGGATAACTCACCGATATTACCCACTTGAAATACTTTATCCTTAAAACATCCTTTACCCTCATAAATAATGATGGATTGATCACGTAATTTTTGCCGAAAAGTGGCCATGTTAATATGAGAAGGTATGTGAACTGTGGTTAAAACGGAGCACATTTTTGATTCATCAAGCAGAAACTTCAAACCCAAGTCGGCCATGCCGCGCCTTAACATGCGGGCCTTTTTATTAAGGTCTGCATGGTAATTGCTAACACCTTTATCAAGAATATTTTGCAGTGCTTGCTCCAGCGCATAAAATAAATGAACCGCGGGTGTATTTGGGGTCTGGGAATAATTCCTAATAAAATCGTAAAATTTATACAAGTTTAGATAAGTGGTTTTTACGGGAAGGTGTTTTAACTTTTCAAACTCTTTGGCTTTACCAACAACAAAGGATAAGCCGGCATATGAGCCAATTGCTTTTGAACTCGAGCTTGAGAAGAATGAGATATTACATTTTTCCATATCGATCACTTCGGCGCCGGCACTGCTCACACAGTCGACAATAAACATTGCTCCGTTTGCCTTGCACAGTGCCCCCACTTCTTGCAGTGGATTCAGCATTCCAGAACTTGTTTCATGATGAACCATCATCACGACGTCAACGTCATGTTTTTTTAGATGAGTTTCAATTTTTTTCAAATTAAAAGACTCTCCCCACGAGGCCTTAAGAAGGAACGTGTTTTTATTATGGATCATCGAAGTGTTATGTAATCGCTCACCGAACTCACCATTGGACAGGATGAGGATTTTTTTATTACCGACAACGGAAGAAAGTATCGATTCATTAGCTGCTGTTCCTGAGCCAGTGATCACCACCGCCCGATAGTCTTTAACATTGCTTACCCCAAAGATCTTCAGTAACTTGTTCTCGATACTTTGTAATAAAAAATCAAACTCTACTTCTCGATGGCAAATATCTTTTTTGCAAATAGCCATGCGTACGTTTTGCGCAACATTAACCGGGCCCGGCGTAAATAATAAATATTTTTCCATTTCTGTTTATTTCTTCTCCTGTTGTTTATTAAGCACATCTGTATATTGTGGTTTTGCTGTAACGCCCTCCTGCCACATGTTCCAGTTAAATTCTTTCAGCCAAAGTCAGTGCTGCTGATGTGTCTATTGCGTGTTTCTCGGCTAAAATGAAAGCACGAGTGTCTGATGTTAACCGATAGGTTTGTTGCGACTGAGCTTAAAATTTTAGCCAATGCGCCAAGGGTGACGCCATCTCCACGCTACAACAAGACGAAGCGTAAAGAGGTAAGGTAGGAACAAGTGGGGCAACTGCGGAATAATACCCTACGTTGGCCATATTATCAATGTGTTTTCTAAGATCAACATAGTAGTCGCCGCACGTTCCAAAGCCTTTTAACTTAGTAGTTAGTTGGCGACAACTCAATTACACACTGAATGCTCTAGCAACATCGCTTCGTTTACGGCCTCCGCAATGATAATGTGTATACGGGTTTTGCTTGCAGGGCATTACTTACACCAAACTCTTCTATCTTAGCACTGCAAAAGTTCAAGCTGCATGGGTAAATAAAACATGAAAGATATTGGCGAATTTGATTACATCATCGTGGGTGCCGGTGCAGCGGGTTGTGTGTTGGCCAACCGTCTTTCTGCCGACCCAAGCATTAGCGTGTTATTGCTTGAAGCAGGCAATGATGAACAATGGATTTGGACCAAAATACCCGTTGGCTATCTCTATTGTATTAACAACCCCCGCACAGACTGGTGCTATAAAACCGAACCAGAAGCAGGCTTGAATGGCCGCTCGATTATTTACGCGCGTGGTAAAGGCTTAGGTGGAAGCACCTTAATTAATGCCATGATTTATATGCGTGGACAGGCTCGCGACTATAACGAATGGGCTGAATTAACGGCTGATGATAGTTGGTGTTGGGATAATGTTTTGCCCGTGTTTAAGGAAGTAGAAGACCATTGGCAGCAAGATAACCAAAATCACGCAACTGGCGGTGAGTGGCGCGTAGAAAAACAACGCTTATCGTGGGAGGTTCTGGATCACTTTGCTACTGCTGCAACTCAGGCAGGCATACCCTCCACGGCAGACTTTAATGGTGGTGACAACCTAGGTGTCAGTCATTTTGAAGTGAATCAAAAACGCGGCACTCGCTGGAGTTCTGTACGTGGTTTTCTCGATCCTGTACGTTCACGGCCCAATTTAAAAATTGTAACTGGCGCACTTTCGGATAAGTTAATGTTGCTAGGCAAGCAAGTAACAGGCATCGAATTTAGCATAAACGGGGAAGCGCTTTGTGCACGCTCTCGAATAGAAACCATACTGTCTTCAGGCTCCATAGGCTCGCCCGCAATTATGCAGCGTTCTGGTATTGGTGATGCAAAGACTCTAAATTCACTAGCCATTCCTGTTGTGCATGAGTTGCCAGGTGTTGGAAAAAACTTACAAGATCATCTACAGCTGCGTACTGTGTTTAAAATAGAGGGCATAAAAACCCTTAATCAAACGGCTAACAGCTTATGGGGAAAAGCCATGATGGGCTTGGAATATGCTTTATTTCGTAGTGGGCCGCTCACCATGGCACCAAGTCAATTAGGTTTATTTGCCTATTCAGATGACCAACAAGACAGCCCAGATTTGCAGTACCACATCCAGCCTTTATCGTTAGATAAATTTGGCGATCCGTTACATAAGTTCCCTGCAATTACGGCCAGTGTATTGAATTTACGGCCTAAATCCCGTGGCCATGTCAGCATTAGAGATCGCAACCCTAATAGCGCCCCAAAAATTGCCCCAAACTACCTCAGCCATGAAGAGGATCGGCACAAGGCAGTCACAGCACTAAGACTTACTCGGCGTATTGTAGAACAATCGGCTTTGACACCTTATAAGCCCGTAGAGTATTTGCCCGGCATCAATTTTCAGACAGATGACGAGTTAGCACATGCGGCAGGTGATGTTGGCACTACTATTTTTCACCCTGTAGGCACATGCAAAATGGGGTTAAAAACAGACGCCACTGCAGTCACAGATAGCCGTTTACAGGTGCATGGTTTAACAGGGCTGCGGGTAGTGGATGCGTCTATTATGCCCACCATAACATCAGGCAACACCAGTTCACCTACCATTATGATCGCCACGCGAGCTGCAAAAATGATCATAGAGGATCGGCTTCATAGGCCCACGAAAAAGATTACCTCGGTATAGCAATAACCCCATGATAGACCTTGGCTGAACTATTGTTGATGCGCCATATTGAGGCATCAGAGCTGCTGTTCTCGCTGTTGGTTATCAGTGTGTCACCTACGCCTAGGCTGTGTTGCACACGGCTCTGCGCCACACTTTCTAGATTCAACTCACCTTCTATCACATAAACTATATTGAGCAGGAATACAGGCGAGTCTTGTGATGCAATGGGGGTTTGCAACAGCTCATCCAAGCTCATGTTGGAGGCATCCAACTGCAGCACTCGATCACTCACCTGCACCTGTGGCCGGTGAATTAGATTGGTGGCTAAGGCAGCATTGGTGGTTAAACTACAGGTGAGCTGAGTGTCGCCAATAAAATCAAATACGCTGCCGCTTTGGTCAATGAGTGTATTGTTGGCTGAGCCATGTATCTCAAACACACATGAGCCCTGTAAAGTACGGTGGTGGCGAATGTAACCTGGGTAGCAAGTGAAGTCAGACTGCGGCACTTCTATGGTGGCGGTGGAAAATCGTACCAAATAGTCTTGATCGGAAGCGGTTTCTGGAAACCGATAAATTTCACATACCTTGCCGGCGCCTGCACCCCAGGATTTTATGGCTGCTGCATTGTATTTTAGGATACGAACATTCACACGATTAGCCTTGTTACTGTTAATGGAACAAAAAGGATAATTATTAGCACCATTGCCGGCACTAGCAGAGGCAGTACTGCGTCTTTACGAGCCCAGCGAAGCAATCCAAGCTCGCGGTTATGGACTGCCGCAGGCCTTCGGCCTTCGCAGTGACGGGGGTTGACGTCACGATTCTACACTGATGCTGAATAGTTACCCAAAAAGGCTAGTTTACATCGTTTTTTTAGCCGCCAAAAGAAAGGACTATGGTCTCACGCCCAGCATCAACCCGGCTTGCTGAGCCGTGGCAACTTCCCGACCTTGGCCGAGGGCATAAGCGGCCACTTGGGAAACTAGGGTTTGGTTGCCCGGTGCAAGCTCACCCGTTGGCAGCCACAGGTTATTTTCAAAGCCAACTCTAGCGTGACCCCCTTGGTTAATGGCGCTAACCATGCAGGTGTGTTCTTGTTGGCCAAAGGCACAGGCGAACCAGGTACCGGTATCTTGGTTTTCTAGCGTTAAAAAGGCCTGTAATTCCTTGGGCTCTGCCAGCAAGTTCTCGCTGTAGCGGCCCAGCACATAAAGTACACAATTGTGCTTTATGCCAATGACTCCGGCTTGGCGTAAGCGCATTAAACGCGCTACATCAGCGCCATCATAGAGAATAATTTGCAGTTGTACTTGGGCTTCGCCGGCCCAGCTAAAGAAGCGTTTGGCGCCGGCCTCGCTGGCACTGTTAGGCACTAATTCACGCAAGGCCACACTGGCCATTTGGGGGCACAGTTTAGTGACCAAATTCATTTGTTGGCTGGCGCTATATTGGCCCACGGCCTCGGTGGTAATTTGCACCAGCATGTTTGGCACTCGGCTTGCCATCTCGGCTAAAAGTTCGCTGTATATACCAGCATCAAGGCTATGCTTGCCCTGCTGATCACGGATATGAGCATGCAATATGCTGGCACCTTCTTGCTGACAGGCCAAGGCCGAGGCCACTGTGGCGTCTATGGTCACGGGCAGGGCAACATGGTCTTGGTGATTACGCCGCGCACCATTGGGGGCCACCATAATAATCAGTGGCTCATGGGCAAGATTGCTCATGGGTTTAATCCGTTACTAGTACCGTTAATAGTACCGTTGATAGCCAATGTCAGTTTGTCGACTAGCTCATCGATTTGAGCTTCGCTAATAATAAAAGGCGGCGCCAATAATACATGGTCCCCCTGCACCCCGTCTAAGGTGCCTGCCATAGGGTAGCAAATTAGCCCAGCCTCAAAGGCTGCTTGTTTAATTTTGGCGGCCACCTTTTGCTGAGGCGCAAAAGGCGTCTTTTGGGCGCGATCAGCCACCAGTTCGATGCCCTGAAATAATCCTCGGCCACGCACATCACCCACATGGGGATGTTGATCCAAGGCGTCGCGCAAGGCGGCAGCCAAATAGTCGCCTCGCTGCTGCACTTGCTGCATCAAGTTTTGATCAATAATTTTGCGGGTCACAGCCAAGGCTGCGGCACACGCCACGGGGTGGCCCATATAGGTGTGGCCGTGCTGAAAAAAACCACTGCCCTGAGCCACGGCCTGATATATTTTATTGCTAGCAAGCATGGCACCAATGGGCTGGTAACCTGCACCTAGGCCTTTAGCCAAGCACAGAATATCGGGTGCAACTTGGTCGTGGTCACAGGCAAATAAATGGCCACTACGGCCCATGCCGCACATTACCTCATCAAAAATCAGCAACACCCCATACTGATCGCATATTTCGCGTATGCGTTTTAAGTAACCGTCTACGGCGGTGACTGCACCCAGAGTGGCACCCACTATAGGTTCGGCCACAAAGGCCATAACTTTATCGGCCCCTAAACGTAAAATCTCTTGCTCTAGCTCGTTGGCGGCCCGCAAACCATAAGCACGTTCTGTTTCACCTGGCTGCTGGTGTCTGTAAGCGTAGCATGGGGCAATGTGACTCATGCCCACTAGCAAAGGCAAGAAGGGCTCTCTGCGCCATTGGTTGCCGCCCGTGGCTAAGGCACCTAGGGTATTACCATGATAGCTTTGCAGCCTAGCAATAACATGCTTGCGCTGGGGCTGGCCAAGCTCTACATAATATTGCCGCGCCAACTTAAGGGCCGCTTCCACGGCCTCCGAGCCACCAGAAACCAGATACACTCGATCCAAGTCCCCGGGCGCATGAGCCACCAGCAAGTCGGCCAACTGCTCGGCCACCTGAGAACTAAAAAAGCCAGTGTGGGCAAAGGCAATTTGATCTAGCTGGTCTTTCATGGCCGCCGTTACGTCAGGATCACCATGGCCTAAACAGGACACCGCCGCCCCACCGGAGCCGTCGAGATACTGCTTGCCCGTGTGGTCGGTGATGTAACAACCTTGGCCACTCACCGCCAAAGGCCTGTGGCTATGGCAGTGGCGGTGAAACACATGGGATGACGAGGTGTTAGGCATGCATGCCCTCCCGGGCCAGGCTCACACGCCGGCGACGCTGGTTTAGCCATACTAAGGCAATCAGCAAAAATGCAGGGATAAAGGCCCACTCTCGCTGTGGCCGATCCAGGGCCTGTACCTCAATGTCGGTGACTGCGTCATAATAGTCGATGCCTTTGACTTCTGCCGGGCTCAAGTAACTAAGGTTCTGTACAAACCAGCCATCCTGCTCGGTATAAGCCAAACTCATACCCAAATCTTCAGCGGACAAGGTCCCAGCCACATTGGCCGGGAATACAAATAGCTTGAATCGATCGCCGTAATTAGTGTGACGGGTCACGTGCAGCCGCACCAGCTGATCTTCTGCCAGCACTAATTGCCCTTGGGTAAAGGTGTCAAAATCAACGGTTTTATACTCAGGCCAGATTCTACTCATAGCGGCATTGGGCAGGAACAATATCCATGTTGCTAATAGCAACACTAAACTTTCATACCAACGGTTGCGAATCAGCAACCAACCCTGAGTGGCCGAGCTAAAGCTTAAAATGGCCACCAAAGACACTAGGAATACACTAATGCCGTGCCACCAGCTGGTGATGCCGATAAGCAACAATTGAGGGTTAAATATAAACACAAACGGCAATATAGCCGTACGTATATCATAGGCAAACGCCTGTATTCCGGTTTTGATGGGGTCGGCCCTAGAAATGGCCGAGGCTGCGTAGGCGGCCAAACACACCGGCGGCGTGTCATCCGCCAACAGGCCAAAGTAAAATACAAACAAATGCACGGCAATGATGGGTAAGATCAAGCCTGCGGCACTGCCCAACTCCACCAATACGCCAGCCATCAATGAGGCCACCACTAGGTAGTTGGCGGTGGTAGGCAAACCAATACCCAGCACCAAACACAGCAGTGCAGTGAGCCCCAGTAATAAATAAATATTATTACCAGCAATCGCCTCAACCAAACCCACCATGGCGTTATTAAGGCCCGTGGATGACACGGCGCCAACGATAATGCCTGCCGTTGCCACGGCCACGCCAATGGTGATCATATTACGCGTACCCGAGATCATGCCCCGCATGACGTCGCTAATGCCGTTTTTAAAACGCACCCAGACCGTATCATCGGCTTGGGTTGGGCGCCAAAAATGCTGCACCAAAATAATGCCCATGAGAAACAAAATGGAATAAAACACCGCGCTGCCTGGTGTCCAACGCTTGATCATTAACAGGTAGATGAGCACCACAATGGGCAACAAATAATGCAATCCACCAATGAAAGTGCGCCACAAATGAGGAATATCGGCTTTAGGCAAACCTTTAAGGTCGAGCTTCAAGGCTTCCAAATGGGAAATGTAAAGTAAGGCCAGGTAGCTAATAAGGGCTGGAATAATGGCAGCTTTGACCACTTCGATGTAACTAATGCCTATGTACTCCGCCATGATAAACGCCGCGGCGCCCCATGATGGGTGGCATCAACTGACCATTGGTGGAGGCGGCCACTTCAATGGTCCCTGCCTTAACAGCGGGTAAGCCTATTTTACGCATCACCGGAATGGTAAAGGTGCCGGTGGTCACCACATTGGCGATGGACGAACCGGAAATGGTGCCGGTCATGGCCGAAGCCAATATAGCAGCTTTGGCCGGTCCGCCACGATAACGCCCCACCATGGCAAAAGCCAAATCCAAAAAATATTTGCCTGCACCAGCGCGCTCCAATAATGCACCAAAGAGCACAAACAAAAATACAAAGCTAACGGAGACATCTAATGGAATGCCAAAAATAGCCTCACCACCTAACCAGTGATACCCCACTAGGCGCTCCAAAGATACACCTTTGTGAGAGATCAATTCGGGCATGGACTGGCCAAATATCGAATAGATTAAAAATACCAGACTAACAATCACTAAGGGTAAGCCTAGGGCCCTACGGGTGGCTTCCAACAGCAAGGCCACACCCACTACACCGATCATCATTTCCAAAGGCCAATCGATGCCCAGCCAAGACACATCAAGCAGGATGCCATGGCGTTCTACGATATTGGCGTAGGCCAAGGGCACATACAAGGTGACACCTACGGCGAGCAGTGCCAGCAGCACGTCCCACTTGGCCACATAATGACGGCGGCGGTGACTTTCCTTCGCACCATAAAGCAAAAAACATAACACCATAGCAAAGGAAAGATGAATGGCACGTTTGGGTACATCAATTAGGATGCCCCAGCCAAAACTGAAGGGCAAGGGTGATGCTATCCACAACTGAAATAGGCACCAAGACAAAGCAATAACAGAGACAAGCATGGCCCACGAACCTTGCAAAGGTTTGGATTTAAACTCAATCTCTTCAGCCAATAACGCAGGATCTGAAGTCATAAAAAAGGCTCACTAAGTAAGCTGTTAAATGGAAGCCCAAAGCTGCAGGCCGTTAGGCCCACAACTCAGGTATGGGGGACTTACATCCAACCTTGTTCCTTGTAATAACGCACGGCACCTTCATGCAAGGGTGCACTTAAACCATCACTAATCATCTGCTTATAGGTTAGATTAGCAAATGCGGGATGCAGCTTACGGAAGTCTTCAATGTTCTCAAATACCGCTCGCACTATCTCATACACCACATCGGCCGACACGTTAGCAGAACTAACAAAGGTAGCTTTCACGCCAAAAGTGGTGACGTCCTTGCTACTAGTTTTATAAGTGCCAGCCGGAATGGTGGCAAAGGCATAGTAAGGATTATCATTAACCAGTGCCGTTTCTACCGCACTATTCAAGTTAATAATACGTGCATCACAGCCATCGGTGGCAATGGATACGCCCGCATTAGGCACGCTCACAGTGTAGCCATAGGCACCTATTTTACCATCGCACAAGGCTTTGGATTGCTCAGAAGAGGTTAGCTCGGTGGCAATTTTAAAATCGCTGGCGCTGGTGCCATGGGCCGCCATCAAGACTTCCATGGTGCCCCTTTGGCCCGAGCCTGGGTTACCACTGTTCACCCGTTTGCCCTTCAAGTCGCCCCAGCTGTTGATGCCCGAATCTTTGCCCACAATGATATGGAAAGGCTCAGGGTGCACGGAAAATACAGCTCGCAAATCACTTTGTTTTTTGCCTTTCCACTTACTGCTGCCGTTAGAGGCGTGGAACTGCCAATCTGACTGGGCTACACCAAAGTCCAATTCACCCTCGCCAATTTGGCCAATATTGTAGTTTGAACCTCCGGTGGAAGGTGCTGCACAACGAATACCATGTTTGCGACCTTTCTTACGGCCTTCCGCCGCTTCCTTGTGTACCATGCGACAGATGGAGTTACCCACCACAAAGTAAACCCCCGTGGGCCCACCCGTACCGATGGAAATAAAGGTACTAGCCGCTTGAGCTAGTGGCGCGGTTAAACTAATAACCGACAATGCCGTGCCAACCACGGCGCCTATGGTAATTTTTTTATTAAATTCATAAGATTTACCTTATACAAATGATTCACCCGCACCAACCAGCTGCTGCGTGTTGATGTTGCGAAACCCTATTATGCAATTATATTTGCTTTTTAATCGGCGATAATTAGGCGATAATCTAAAGCGCTTTCTCACAAGGAGTACTTGTCCATGAGCCAAACACCATTTTTAGCGGCCTCCGACTTATCCCAGCTCAGGCAAGTGATCGCCGCCATTGCCGCCAAACAAGGCCCGGTTAAACTCGGCCAGCGTTCCTATACGGTGTTGCAGGCCCTAGTGAATAACCCCGATATGGCTGCCCACAGCTCCATTAACCAACTTGCCACCAACTTGGATGTGAGCGCTTCAACCTTAACCCGCTTGGCCACACGACTGGGTTACAGTGGCTTTAATGAACTGCAAAATATTTTTCGCCAACACTTAGCGGAGCCACACTTTTACAGCCAACGAGTGCATCAGTCTCTCAATCAAGAAGCCACCCCAAGCACCAACCTCTTGCTGCAGGTGGCCCAAGAGGAAATCGCCAACATTCAACAAATGGTGCAGCAGGTGGTACCGGAACAGTGGCAACAGGCTCTGGAGTTGCTGCATCAAGCACGCAATGTACGCACTTTTGCCCAACGCCAGTTTTATAGCACCGCCACTTTTTTTTCCTACTGTTTAGGCTTATTAAGAGAAGGGGTGGGTGTACTAGGCGAGTCGGGTCATGGCGTGCCCCACGGCTTAGCTCAACTAAACCAAGACGATCTGTTGATTGTATTTGGCAGCCACCCATACAGCCGTATTGCGGTAGACTGTTGCCGCCAGGCCCAGGCTATGAAAATTCCAACTATGGTGTTTACCGACACCCACGGCGCACCGTTAAGCAACGATGCCAGTTGCCTGTTTACCATTCCCACGGCAGGTAGCTTTTACAGCAATAACACCGCCGCATGGGTGGTTTTAATCGAAGCCATGTTAACGGCTTATGCGCGCCGCCTTGGGCCAAAGGCCATTCAAGCATTAGAACAACGAGAGCATGTGTTTGACCAGATGCAAGTAACTTATTCATGACCAACCGCCCACCCTTAAGCATTCGAGCCATGCATGACCAAGTAGCTAGTGGCCAGCTTGATGCGCTGGAATTGATCCAGCAGGCACACACCAAACTACACCAAAACCAAGCCAAGCTGCAGGCTTTTCGTGCCATTGGTAAACCGCCCTTAACGCCACCCCAAGGCTTGTTAGCGGGCATTAGCGTGTCGGTTAAAGATCTGTATGCTGTCACCGGCTTTGATACTTATGCCGGTTCGCCTTTGGCTCTTGAGGAGTTTTCTCAATCGGGCCCATTGGTGCGATGTTTAACCGATGCAGGGGCCCATGTGTGCGGCAAAACCCACACCGTAGAATTTGCCTTTGGCGGCCTGGGCACCAACCCCCATTGGCCGGTGCCGGTAAACCCTTTTGATAGCCAACAACACCGTGTACCCGGCGGCTCCAGTTCTGGCGCACCGGTATCTTTGTGGATGGGTGCTTGCCAGCTGGCCTTGGGCACCGACACTTCGGGTTCGGTGCGAGTACCGGCGGCTTTTTGTGGCACCTTTGGCCTTAAAACCAGTGCTGGCCGCTGGCCTAAGCAAGGCATTGTGCCCTTGTCGCCCAGCGTTGACACAGCTGGATTGCTGGCCTTGAGCGCGGTCGATGCCCTGTGGGGCTTTGCCCTCCTCGACCCGGCCAGTCAAAGCCAACCCATGGCGCTGATCAAGCAATTATCGGCCCCAGAAAAATCGATGCAAGGCGTGCGCATCGGCGTAATTACGGCCTTGTTCGATGCCTGCGAGGGTGGCATTGATAGCCGAGTGATGGCGGCTTTAGGGCAACTAGAAGCGGCCGGCGCAACCTTGGTTGATCTAGATTGGCCCTACCTTGAAGCCACTCACGAGCTGTTTCTGCAAGGCGGTCTGTCGGCGCTGGAATTTCCAGCCTTTATCAAAGCCAAACAGCGCCAGCCTTGGTTTGAGCAACTGGCCGATAACACTAAAATGCGTTTTGCTCACCTCACTGATGAAGACCTAGCCAAAGCACCGCAACAGATTGCTACCAAAAATGCCCTTATACAAAGCTTCAATCAAGCCGCCGAGGCGCTGCTGGCTACCGTCGACTTTGCGGTCTGCCCTACTTGTCCGATTAGTGCCCCACCCTTGGCCTATGTGGAAGCCAACATGGAGCAATACAAAGAACGAAATTTTAAAGCTTTGCGCAATACCCACGTGGCTAATTTACAATACCTTTGTGCGGCTACCTTACCCTGTGGTTTAGATGACTTAGGCTTACCCTTGGGTCTGCAACTGATGATGGGGCATGGCCAAGACCCCGCATTAATGGGTTGGAGTTGCGCCGTAGAAAATATTATTGGCGATGCCCGCCAGCAGTATCATCTACCGCCATTATTAGCCTGATTTTTTAGCTTTTTCCTGATCCTAAGCTAGTGTTATCTCCGCAAAAACTGGCTATAGTGGGCGACCTATTGCACTCGTTAAATCCATCCTATGACCACTGCTTCTGAAAACCTTAAGGGCATGTTCTACATGACCCTTGCCATGGCATTTTTCACCTTAGCCGACCTAAGTTTAAAGTGGGCGTGTGAATTGTTGCCCACGGGGCAGGTAATGCTGATCTTAGGCCTAGGTTGTTGCCTGCTATTTGGCAGCATAGTTAAAAGTAAACAAGAAAAGGTATTTACTCGCAGCGCATTGATGCCTGCGGTGTTACTGCGCACCGTGGGTGAAGCCCTCACAGTGATTTTTATCTTTCTGGCATTAATCAATTCTGCTTTCACCACCGTGTCGGCCATTTTACAAACTCTGCCCTTGCTGCTGACCCTGATATCATTTTTGTTTTTAGGCGAAAAGGTGGGCATGCACCGCTTGTTGGCCGTGGCCATTGGCTTTGCCGGAGTATTACTGATCATCCGCCCTGGGGTAGACAACTTTGATGTCTATTCATTGTATGCGGTGATGGCCGTGATTGGCATGGCCATGCGCGATATCGGCTCACGTCTTGCGCCTAAGTCCATTTCTGCACCACTACTGGCGCTTTATGGTGCCATGACTTTTTCCATCATTGGCCTGGTGATGATGTTCTCTGGCGGCGCAAAAATGCCTTCCATGCAAGCCACTGCTTATTTGTTGGGCCTCATAGTGTTCACCTCCGGCGGCACTTATTACACCACTGCGGCCATGCGCCTGGGAGAAATATCTGTCATCGCCCCATTACGCTATACGCGCCTACTGTTTGGGTTGTTAATTGGTGTATTTATCCTGCACGAAAAAGTGGACCAGACCATGCTTTTAGGCTCGGCCATTGTGGTGGTTGCTGGTCTTTACGTGTGGTTTAGAGAGCGGCGTCACAAGTTGAAACTGGCGTGATGGAAGATGCTACAATAGGCCCTGATTTTCCTTAACACGATGGCATTTGTTCGTAAGCGTATGATTGATAAAACTCCTGCCACTGGTGCCGAAGCCACCGCCAAAGCCCACCTGAAAAAACATGGTATTTATGGCAAATCGGCCTCTGTGGTGTCAAACCTATTTCGCATTACCAATTTAATCCGTAGTAACGCCGAACTCAGCCTATTACAGAACTATGGTATGTCGTTTACCGGCTTTACTGCTCTGTGGGTGTTGTGGGTTTGGGGGTCTATGGAAACTAACCGCCTGGCACAAGAAACCGGCGTTGCCAAGAGCACTCTTACGGGCATTCTCAAAACTCTAGAGCGTAATGCCTACTGCAAACGCAGCACCCACCCATCAGATGGCCGCCGAGTCATGGTTGAAGCTACCTCTAAAGGGCGGGAGTTGATGCGGGAAATCTACCCCTTGTTTCACCAAATTGAGGATCAGGTGGTATCGCAACTCAGCGATGCCGACTTAGACACCACCAAAAATGTGCTGCGTATTATGCTGGCCACCATTGAAGCAGCAGAACCTGAATCGCAACCTAACTAAGGCCGAGCCCTCTAACGCAACAGCTTAAACAGCTTTTTCAATTCTTGAGCACTGTCTTGCACCATTTGCCAAGTGATATCCACCGGCATGGCCAGCAGCTTACGTGCGGCAATATGGTTGCCCGGCATGTTAAGGGTGTCCACGGCAATCATTACCCCCTGTCTAAAATGCAAACTAGTCATACTGGTATCGGTGCTTGTTTCAAGGGTGATGTGTTCGGCAGCCACATCACCTAGCCCAGCCATTTGCAGTTTCAACTCACCTTGATCGGACCAAAACCAAGGCGTAGGGGTATAGACTTTAGGAGCTTCATTGCGCCTTTGAGCCAGCATGTTGGCGGCCACTAGCTGACTTTGATCGGTGGCATTTTGAATAGATTCTAAGCGCTGAATTCTGCCGTGTAAGGGAAAACTGGCCACGTCGCCCATGGCGTAGATGTTAGGGTCGCTAGTTTGACCAAACTCATTCACCAAAATACCATTCTCAAGTTCCAGGCCAGCGGCTGCGGCAAGATCAATATTAGGGTCCACACCCACACCAGCAATCACTAAGTCGGGGCTGAAGATACCTTGGTTAGTATGCACCTTGAACTGAGCACCTGCAGCATCAATGCGACTCACCTGGCAGCCCGTATGCACCCCCATGCCATTAGCTTGATGTAGTTGCGTCACCCGTTCACCCATGGCAGGCGCTAGGGCTTTGCGCAAGGCTCTGGGGCCGGTAATGAGAAGGTCGACTTGCTTGCCCATTTGCAGAGCGCCAGCGGCCACTTCACAACCAATAAAACCACCGCCAATCACTAGTACTCGATTGGCCGCCTGCAATTTAGGCCCTTTTACCTACGGCTCGGTCATTTTTGCCAGTCTATTAGGCTGGCTACTTTGGGATGAATTGATCAAACCAGAGGCAATGATTGGCATGGCTCTAGTTATTGCTGCTGGCGTGTTAGTGGTGCTTGGGCCACACATCACTTGCCAAAGGGCACGTCATTAATTTAGAATATTCTAATTAACAAGCTTTTTCGATAGGCGGTTACATATAAATGCACAACCAATCGGCCATTGCGCTTAAGAGCGGCCTAAAAAACAACACCACTCAGGTTAGCCATTGGCTATTACAGGTGTTTTTTGTAGGCCTTATGATTGGCACCACACGGGTGGTGATTACCCCCTTTGCCGAACAAGAGTTTGGCCTAGCCAAAGACTCCTTGCTACTGCTTAGTACCTTTGTTATTGCCTTTGGGGTGGTTAAAGGCAGCATGAATTTTGTTGCCGGCCACTGGGCCGAACAAATTGGCCGCAAACCAGTACACATAGTGGGCTGGTTCATCGCCCTTCCCATTCCCTTGCTGTTTTATTTTGCCCAATCTTGGTCTTGGGTGGTTATGGCCACCATTCTATTAGGCATTAATCAGGGCCTCACTTGGTCCATGACTCAAACCGCCAAATTAGACATCACTGCTGCCCATGAGAGAGGCCTAACCATTGGCCTCAACGAATTTGCTGGCTATACCGGGGTTGCCTTAGGCGGCCTAGCCAGCGCCTATATTAGCCAATGGCTAGGGCTGAAAACAGGATTACTGGCATTTGGTTTGGCTATTATTACCCTGGCCCTAGTCTTAACTTGGTTGAGCATTATTGAAACCCACCCCTGGGCTCAACAGCAAGCTGCGGCTAGCACCAACCAAAATTCGTCCGAAACTGTGTCTACATGGGTTATTTTTAAACGCATGAGCTGGACCGACTCACGCCTGTTGGCTATCACTCAAGCTGGCTGTGTAGAAAAATTCGTTGATGCACTGGTGTGGATTGTGTACCCAGTTTACCTGTATCAAAAAACCCAAGATTTAACCTTAGTAGGCTGGATAATTTCCATTTATGGCCTAGTCTGGGGTTCCAGCCAGCTCATCACCGGCCATTGGTCCGACAAATTCGGCCGCCAGCGCCTCAATGTAAGCGGCATGCTCATCACCACCCTAGGTGTTTTCATCATGCCCCTCATGGAGACTACCTGGGGTTGGTCGGTCAGTGCCGCTATCACCGGCTTTGGCATGGCCCTGCTCTACCCCAATTTGTCGGCTGCAATTGTTGATCTAGCCCAACCCCAGTGGCGCGCTACGGCCATTGGTATTTACCGTTTTTGGCGTGATTTAGGCTATGCCATTGGGGCTTTAGTGCTAGGCCTTGCGGCCTATTGGTATCAAGACCTAACGGCAGCATTCTGGATAGTTGGTCTATGCATGAGTGCTTCTACAGTTTGGCTAGCCATTAAAGGCAACAGCGCTGCATAAGCCGGCAAGATGTGCTTTACTGCACTCAACCACAGACTACTGCTAGGCTGCTTATGCCTCACCAAACACAGTTACAAGCTACCTTGCACAGCCTACAACAACAGCTTAAAACTGTTTTGCAGCAGCCCCAAGGCCTTGGCCCTGGGGCTGCCAAAACCATCAAAAAGATTACTCAGCGGCTCAGCAGCGGTGGCAATATAAACCACGACGCCAGCGCACCCAATCCCTTAGCAGACTTGTTGACACTGCTCACACCAAGCATCAACAACCCGCCCGAACAAGTGCGTTCGTTAGCCGCTAGTGTGCTGCAATTGGCAGACCATTTACCTTGGTACTTAAGGCCGGTAGCCAACAACCCAGAGTTCATGGCCAGCCATGCTAATGCGCAAATTATTGGCCCCCAAGGCTTAGTTATACAGCATGATTTAATGGTTGGGGTTACCCTTATGCGGCCCAACATGGTTTACCCTGATCATCAGCACGAACCAGAAGAGATCTACTTGGTATTAACTGCAGGTCATTGGCGTCAAACCAACTTGCCTTGGCATACACCAGGCCTAGGTGGCTTAGTTTACAATGCCAGTGATCTTGTACACGGCATGAAGTCCCTCAACACGCCGTTACTTGCCCTCTGGTGCCTGCCGTTAGATAAGCCATTCACTTCTTTTGGCCTCCCCCTGCCTCTGCCAGCGTCTTAGCAGCGCTGTGTTACTGGCCCACCAGATCCCAAAGTGCCTGTACTAGGGGCTTTTTAAAATTCTTTTTAAGGGCAAATAGGCCTACGTCATAGGCTTCTAACTGCGGTTCCACCGGTAATATTTGAATTCTGTCGATGGTGGGGCTGTTATCGAGCACTATTTTAGGCACCACACCAATGCCCAAACCCAGGCTCACCATAATCACTATAGCTTCGTTACCCGACACCTGAGCGTACACTTTTGGGCTCACATCCATGGCTCTAAACCAAGCGTCTGTGCGTTGGCGGGAAAGTCCACCTTCGGCCAATATCATCGGTACTTGGGCCCATTGTTGCGCATTCTTAGGGGTGCTTAATGGTTGCTCTAAAGCACTTTGATCCGCCGGTGCAATAAACACCAAAGGTGACACGACAATGGGCTTAAATACCAGCTCCCGCGGCAAACTTTTGGGATGGGCAGCAATGGCAAGGTCTTCTTCACCGTTGATAACCCGGGCAATAGCTTGGTCTGGATCACCGGTGTGCAATTTAATTTCGATGCTAGGGTAGTCTTGCCGAAAGCGCTGAAACATATCAAACAACAAACTGTATACAGCAGTGACAGAACAGTAAAGGCTAACCTCACCACTTAGCTGGTTGCTGGCCCCCTGCACTTGATTACGAATGGCATCCCATTCGCTCACTGCTGCTCGTGCATAATTTAAAAACGCTTGGCCTTGTGAGGTAATCTGTACGCTACGGTTGTCGCGGTTGAACAGACTCACCCCTAGCTCATCTTCCAGCTGACGAATGTTGCGAGACAGGGCCGATAAGCTAATGTGGCAAGCCGCGCTGGCTTTGCCAAAGTGCAGGTTTTCGGCCAAGGCCAAAAAGTGTTTTAAGTGACGGTAGTCCATAGGCCAAAGCCTAGCATAGTTTATTACCATTGTTGCAATATATGGTTCACTATGTGGCATATATTTCAATTTACGAAAACAACAACAAGGCGTATCATGGCGCCAGATTGAGCCAAACTCAAATTTATTGTGACTATTACAGGACCTTCCCCATGTCTAATAACTATTTTAATACCTTGCCCTTGCGCGAGCAGCTAGAACAATTGGCCAAGTGCCGCTTCATGCACATGAACGAATTCACCGACGGTGTGGACGCTCTTAAAGGCAAGAAAATGGTCATCATTGGCTGTGGCGCTCAAGGCCTAAACCAAGGCTTAAACCTACGTGACAGTGGCCTAGATGTGTCTTACGCTCTGCGCCAAGCCGCCATCGACGAGCAACGTCAGTCGTTCAAGAACGCCTCTGAAAACGGCTTTACTGTAGGTACTTACCAACAGCTAGTGCCAACCGCAGACATCGTTTTAAACCTAACCCCAGACAAGCAACACACCTCTGTTGTAACGGCCATCATGCCGCTTATGAAGCAAGGCGCATGTTTGTCTTACTCACACGGTTTCAACATTGTTGAAGAAGGCATGCAAGTGCGTGACGACCTTACCGTGATCATGGTGGCGCCTAAGTGCCCTGGCTCTGAAGTGCGGGCCGAATACGTACGTGGTTTTGGCGTACCTACATTAATCGCTGTGCACGAAGCCAACGACCCACAAGGCCAAGGCTTAGCTTTAGCCAAGGCATACGCTGTAGGTACTGGCGGCCATAAGGCTGGCGTATTGATGTCGTCTTTCATTGCCGAAGTGAAGTCGGACCTAATGGGCGAACAGACCATCCTTTGTGGCATGCTTCAAACCGGTTCTTTGTTGTGCTTTGACAAGATGATCGCCAAAGGCATAGACGCAGCTTACGCCTCTAAGCTAGTGCAGTACGGCTGGGAAACCATCACCGAAGCACTTAAGTATGGTGGTGTTACCAACATGCTAGACCGCCTTTCTAACCCTGCCAAGATTAAAGCCTTTGACTTGTCTGAAGAGTTGAAAGTGATCATGCGTCCTTTGTACAACAAGCACCAAGACGACATCATCAACGGCACTTTCTCTAGCAACATGATGGCCGACTGGGCTAACGACGACGTTAACCTCTTGGGTTGGCGTGCAGAAACTGGCGAAACAGCCTTTGAAAAGACTGCTGCTGGCGACATGGAAATCTCTGAGCAAGAGTATTTCGACCACGGCATCTTGATGGTAGCCATGGTTAAAGCCGGTGTTGAATTGGCCTTTGAAACCATGACCGCAGCGGGCATCATTGCCGATTCTGCCTACTACGAGTCGTTGCACGAAACACCTTTGATCGCTAACACTATTGCGCGCAAGAAGCTGTACGAGATGAACGCCACTATTTCTGATACCGCAGAATATGGCTGTTACTTATACAACCATGCCTGTTTGCCACTGTTGGCAGACTTCATGACCAACATCGACACCGACGTTATTGGCCGTGGCCTCTCTGCTGGCACTAAAGACGACGATAACGGTGTGGATAACGCCCGTTTGATCGAAGTAAACCAAGCCTTGCGCAGCCATCCAGTGGAAACCATTGGCGCTACTTTGCGCGGCCACATGGCCGACATGAAGAAGATCGTATAAGCCTACAAACTGCGCCACTGAGGTGGCCATAACTCGAAATCGTCTTTGCGAGCGCAGCGAAGCAATCCAGATCCGCGACATTGGATCGCCGCGCTGCGCTCGCGATGACGTATTGAGCTATTATGACTATTCTACTAACCGATCTGAGCGTTGAGTTTGACCAAGGTTTTCAACTCAAGAACATCAACTGGCAGGTCTCTTTTGATCAACAGCCGCAGCAACATTGGCTGATTACTGGCGCTAACGGCGCTGGTAAATCGGCCCTTGCCGCCGTGCTAGCAGGCCAAGTTAAAAGCCGGTCGAAAACCCTAGCAGGCAGTGTGAGCGGCCTACCTTCTAAAGTGGGTTGGGTGTCTTTTGAAGCCCAAGCCGAACTGATTCAAGCCGAACTCAAAAAAGATGATGCCGACATCATGGATGTCATTAGCCTCGGCACCCCGGTGCGGGAAATCATCTTTACCAGCGGTATTGAGCCGGACACAGCGCAAGATTTAATTGCTAAATTTGAGCTTGAATACCTGCTCGATCGCGCCTTTCGTAAACTCTCCACGGGTGAATCCCGTAAGGTTATGCTTATTAGAGCTTTAGCCTGCAATGCCGAGTTGTTAATTTTAGACGAACCCTTTGATGGCCTAGATAGCGCTACCCATGCCATGTTGCAAGCATACCTGGCGGAGTTGGTTGAACATACACCCATGGTTATGGTGCTTAACCGGTTTGACGAAATTCCAGACTTCATCAGTCACATTGCCTACATGGAGCAAGGCGAGCTGCGCCATCAGGTGGAGCGGTGTGATGCCAAAGCCTATGCCGATTTGTATCAGCTGCTGCATCTAAAAACCACCCTTCTACAGGTGCCCGAGGCGGATACGGATACCAAAACCCCAAGCCTAGAGGCACAACAGCCACTGGTGAAACTGAGCAACATCTGTGTTAAATACCCAGACCTAATGCTCATCCAAGGCCTTAACTGGACCATTGAGGCCAATCAACACTGGCAGCTCAGCGGCCCTAATGGCAGTGGTAAAACGGCGCTTCTGTCGCTCATTACCGGGGACCATCCTCAGTGTTACACCAATGACATTTTTGTGTTTGGTTATCACCGAGGTAATGGCGAAAGCATTTGGCAGATCAAACAGTTTATTGGCTATGTTTCCACTGCCTTGCAATGGGAATATCGAGTGGGCACCAGCCTGCGTAATGTCATCATTTCTGGCTTTTACGACAGCATTGGCCTGTATAGCAAATGCACCGACCGACAAAAGCACATAGCCGATCAATGGTTAGCCCTTTTAGGCATGCAAGGCCGAGGTGACCAGCCGTTTAACAAACTGTCCTATGGCGACCAACGCTTGTTACTGATTGCCCGCGCCATGGTTAAGCATCCACCGCTATTGATTTTGGACGAACCTTGTTTAGGTCTAGACGACATCAACCGCCAACTGGTGTTAGCCTTGATCGAAAAGATTTGCGACGCCAAGGAAACCTCGGTTATTTACGTCAACCACCATGCGCAAGATCGCATAAGCGGCATTGATAATTATTTGGCCTTAGAAAAACCCAACGACAGCCAATAGGCTTAATAGTCATTCAAACTTGGCAGTTCACGTTTAAATAGCGCTGCATCTATGGCCTCTGGGTCAGCTTCAAATTCTTCTGCGGCCTGATGTCCGGCAAACACAGCATCGGCAATTAAACCTGGCGCTAGGGCGTCACCCAACAACAGTAGCTGCATACCTGCTGCCTTGGCATTATTGCTTTGTAAGGCTTTAAGCTCTTCATACAGCGATGATGCAGACTCTCGTTCCGTTACCAACACTAGGCAGACACAATCCAAGGCTGATGCTGGGCCACCGTAAGCACACTCAACAACCACGCCCTGGGCTGTGATATGGCTAATGCTCTTGTTGGTATAAATGCCCACACCCGAAACCACCAAGCCTCGTTGCACCCGCTTTTGCTCTAGTGTGGTCTCCGTGAAGGGCGACACCACACTGGCGGCGGTGACAATACTAACGGCGTGGCCAGCGCTAGCTAATTGCTGAGCAATCACACCGCCTACGTAGCCTTGCTCATCGTCGTACACTATCACCGGGCCGGGTACTGGTGATTCGCCTGCCATAATGTCGTCTGCGGTAAGCACCTGCACATGTTCTAATCCAGCCAAAGTTTTGCGCCTAGAGCGGCCCACGCCATCGCGGCGCCAGCGAGCACCGGTGGCAACAAAAACGTTATCAATGTCCAAATCCACCACCTGTTGGGCAGTTAATTGGCTGTTCAGGTAAATATCAACATTGGCCATTTGTTGCAACTGATAGATGCGGTGATCACTCACCCGACGCCAAGCCGCTAGGCCGGCTAAGTTTGACTCTGCCACTGCACGCCCACCTAAGGTAGCACTGGCTTCGCTTAACACCACGGGATAACCACGCAAGGCCAGTTGCAAGGCACATTCCAGCCCTGCTGGGCCTGCCCCAATCACTAGCACTTGTTGCTGAGATTTTGCTGGAGCTATTTTTTCTGGATGCCAACCACGGCGCCATTCTTCACCCATGGTGGGGTTCTGGGTACAACGAATAGGCACGCATAGATTGTCCGCTGAGACGCAAATATTACAACCAATACACTCACGAATGTCTTCCACCCGCTGCTGTCTGATTTTTTCGGGAATAAACGGGTCGGCGATGGAAGGTCGCGCCGCGCCAATAAAATCCAACTTACCGCTGTTAACCAGCGACACCATCATGTCGGGTGAGGTGATGCGCCCAACCCCTACCACGGGTTTACTGGTCACCTGTTTAACAAACTGGGTATAGGCCGTTTGATAACCTGCGTCGGGTTGGAAGCGCGAAGTAGCCGAATCGTTGTCCCAGTCAGACACATTAACGTCCCACAGGTCTGGCATTTGAGCCAGCATTTCTACCACGGCCCTACCTTCTTCGTGGGCCTGCATACCGTCGCTGCCTTGCATTTGGTCTACGGCAAAACGAAATGCTACGGCACAGGTATCGCCAATCGCTTCAAGGGTGTCTTGTAGCAACTCTTTGGTTAGACGCAGGCGATTTTCTAAGCTGCCACCATATTCATCCGTGCGTTGGTTATATTCTGGCAACAAAAAATGATGTGCCAAGGACATACCGTGGCCAGCATAAACATAAACGATATCAAAGCCGGCTTGCTTGGCCCGCAGGGCTGCGGCCTTATGCCACGTACGAAATTCGCGAATATCGGCCTTATCCATGGCCCGCGCTTGCTTGGGGTAAATAATGTCTAGGGATCTGGCGCTGGGAGCCAAGGCAGGAATGCGCGAATACAAGTTAGAGGCATGATGGCCATTGTGCACCAACTCAACGGCCGCCAAGGCGCCATATTCATGCACACCTTGGGTCATCAACTGCAACGCGGGGATATCCCGTTCATCCCACAGGCGCTGTTCAGCATAGGGCGATAAGTCGGAGCTTGGGTGAATTTCGGTTTCTTCGGTACTCACCACTGCCCAACCGCCCTCAGCCTTCATCTTGCGCATGGCCGCATGGGCCTGGGGGCGCAGATGCCCCATACCGCAACAATGGGGCACCTGATAAAAGCGGTTCTTGGCCGTTACTGGGCCAATTTTAACCGCTTCAAAGAGTACGTCATAAGGTGAACTTGTGGGTATGGGCATGGGTATTGAAAACCTTTAGCGGGGAGATTGTCCGTTCGATTTTTGAACTAACGCAGTTGATTGTCAAGCTCATGGCTACACTTGCCTTGGCCGGCCTTGCTTTCTTGAACGTTTATTCAAAAAAAACCTGAAATAGCGTAAAAACACTTGCCAAGACACTGGCTTTTAATCAACACTTGAGGCCTGCTATAAGAGCCATGACCTATATTAAGGCCAGCTATTTGAATGACCCTAGGACGTAATATGCAAAGTTGGACATTGTTGTTTTTTGCCGTGGTATGCGAAGTGATCGGCACTTCTGCCATCAAATACTCCGAGGGTTTTACCAAATTTTGGCCTTCCCTCGTGGTTGCTGTAGGTTTTGGTTTGGCATTTTATCTATTGTCTTTCTCGCTCAAAGTATTACCCATTGGCGTGGTTTACGCCGTTTGGTCGGGTATGGGTATTGTGCTTATTTCGATGATTGGCCATTGGTTTTTTAATGAACGCTTGGACGCCCCAGCTATTGTCGGTATCGTATTTATACTTGCCGGAGTAGTGATTATGCAGGTATTTTCCAAAGCCGTTGCTCACTAACTACTTTAAAGGATTGCCCTATGCCTAAACTAGGCATGCCAGAAATTAGACGCCCACAGCTTATTAGAGCCACCATGGAAGTCATCAATCAGGTGGGTTTTCTTAACGCCTCAGTGGCCAAAATAGGTCAGCAAGCAGGCATTTCACCCAGCATTATTAATCACTATTTCGGCGGTAAAAGCGGCTTGGTCGAAGCCACCATGCGCAGCATTTTACAAGACCTAGCCGACGGCATTAACCGGCGCCTTGCAGCGGTACCTAAAGATGATCTTATGGGACGTATTGAGGCTATTGTGGGCGAGAACTTTGGTCCCCATCAGCAAGATGAAGCGGTGATTAAAACTTGGTTGGCATTTTGGGCGCAGTCCATGCACGACCCAGCCCTGCATCGCCTGCAGCAAGTCAATGAAAGGCGCTTATTGTCTTACCTTAGACTCGAACTCAAGCGCAATATGCCCCACCAGCAAGCTCAAATAGTGGCCACCAGCTTAGCGGCACTGATTGATGGCATATGGCTGCGGGGCGCACTCAATCCCAACGGCATCGATGCCAATCTGGCTCGCCAAATCATTACAGATTATCTGCAGCTTTATTTAGAGCGTAGTAAAACGCCTTAATATAGGCTTCGAATGGCCCAAAACTCATGGGCCCGTGCACCGTCATAGGTATCTGTATAGGCTTGGGGCAAACACTGCAAATCGCCTAAAGTCGCTGGGTGACAAATAACTTCAGTTGGCAGCTTAATTTTGCACAACTGCCGACGCCACCGGCTGCGGTTCAAAAATGCTTTCATACTGGGGTAGGACAAAGGTAAATAGTTTAATCCCGCCTGCTTAACTACTGGCTTTGCGCGGTATGATAAAAACACCAACAGGTACTTTATCGAACCAAATAAACTATGATCTAACACCAACCGGGTGTGGCCTATGCCTTTGTTAATGGCGATGGGGGCGATCTTTGCCAGTACCCCTGGCAACAGGTGCATATGATGATGGCCGTCAAAATAGCTAATGGGTATGCCTTTGTCTATCAGGCTTTGTGCCTGCAGCTCAAACTCATTGCTAATGTCATTAATTAACGGCTTAGAGAGGTTTTTTAGGCCAAACCAGCAACGAACCAAGAGCGCATTCAAACTAAAGCTAGACGCCATTTCTGAGCCTAGCTGATACTCACCTAGCATAGGCCCATTGGTGAGGTTAAAGTGTAAACCTAGTTGAATATTGGGCACTTGCAGCAGCTCTTGCAAACGATAATCGAGTTCTAAGGCTGTGGACATGATCGACACGCGCTTCACCACGCCTTGCTGTGCCAAGGCCAATATGCCGTCGTTAACGGCCTTAGACAGGCCCCAATCATCGGAGGTGAAGTGCAGTAAAGCCATCTGTTCTGAGGTTAATAATGGCTGCTGCTGGTACTCGCCTTTAATCTGCTTGGCTTTAAATTTGGCAAACCAAGATACCGAGCGCAGCAATTCCGCACCCAGTTTTAAGGTCGATTTTTCGTGGCTCTGCATTAGGGTCACAGCCTGAGAAACCACCTTATAGCCTCGAGCCTTAGCCAATAAAAACATTTCCACATCAAAGGAAAATCCATGACATGTGAGCACCCGAAACAGTTGTTCTGCAAAGTCCCGCGTCATTAGTTTGATACCGCATTGGGTATCGGATTGCTGGATGCCAAATAACCAGCGCACGGCCTGGTTATACATCACCCCAAACACATGGCGTTTAAATACTGTGGGCAATAATTGGGTTGGCAGTTGCATAATGCTTTGCGGTAAACGGCGGTTACCGGCCACCAAACTTGCACCCTTAGCGATGTGTTGCTGGGCTTGCAATAAGAACTCAAGGTCAAAGGGCAAATCTGCATCAATAAAAGCGATGAGGGGGTATTGGGTCTTCAAAAAGGCAGACTGCAAAGCCGCGCCTTTGCCTGCGGGGGCATAGTGTTTATGCAACACCAAGCTCGAATGATCAGGGTAGCTTTGTTGCAGCTGGGCCGCACTGTCGGCAATGTCTCCAGCGTCGCCATTAAGGGCAACGACAATTTCAAACTGCCCCTGCCAATGCTGCTGCAAGTAATGCAACAAAAACCCCACCTGCCTAACGATGAAGTCAGCACTGGCTTTGGCGGGGATAATAACGGACAGGTCTTGGTTTTGATCGGTCTCAAGCATAGGGCTGTTAGTGTCGCTTACAATAGGCACAAAGCACTATTGTAATGCAACCACCTCACTGTGTCGCCTTGCCTGTCTTATTCACAGGCTCCGCGTTGGCTTGCCCGTACGCTGGCTATTTTGCCAATCGTCGGCGATCCACACCTTGGCATCGCTGGGCGCCAAAGGAGTTTTGCCTAAGATCAAATCAGCGGCTTTTTCGGCTACCATGATACTAGGCGCATTAAGGTTACCGTTGGTGATCACCGGAAAGATAGACGAGTCTATTACCCGCAAGCCTTCCACACCCCGTACCCGGCACTCGCTGTCGAGTACCGCCATTGGGTCATCATCGGCGCCCATCTTACAGGTGCACGAAGGATGATAGGCACTCTCTACGTTGGTTTTAACCCAGGCGTCAATTTCTGCATCGGTTTGCACTTGAGCTCCGGGTTGAATTTCTTCACCTTTGTAAGCATCCAAGGCGGGTTGATTGAGAAGTTCGCGGGTTAAGCGAATGCAATCGCGCCAGTCCTGTTTATCCTGCTCGGTGGTGAGGTAGTTAAATAGAATTTCTGGCGCGTCGCTGGCTTTATCGGAGACAATACGAATGTGACCCCGACTACTGGGCTTATTAGGGCCCACATGCACCTGGTAACCATGGCCATCAAAGGCAGCCTGGCCGTCGTAGCGCATGGCCGCAGGCAAAAAGTGATACTGAATGTTAGGCCACTTAAGACCCGCTCGAGAGCGGATAAAGCCACAAGATTCAAAATGGTTAGTGGCACCTAAGCCCGTTTTTGTAAGTACCCAGCGCGCACCTATTAGGCCCATGCTGATATATCCCAGCTTGCTATTGAGGCTAATGGGTTGCTTGCAGCGGTATTGAAAATACACCTCCAAGTGGTCCTGTAGGTTTTCACCTACACCTGGCAGTTCATGACGCAAAGGCACTCCCGCGTCGGCCAACACTTGGGCTGGGCCAATGCCAGAAAGCTGTAATAACTGCGGCGAACCCACGGAGCCTGCACTTAATATCACTTCTCTATTGGCATGCACTTGCTTCAGTTGGCCCGCCTGCAAATATTCAATGCCCGTGGCTTTTTGCTCGGATTTTTGTTTGGCAAAGAGCACTTTTTGGGCCGTGACTCTTTTCATCAAGGTGAGGTTAGAACGCTTCAGGGCACGGCGTAAGTAGGCATTGCTGGTACTGGCACGCACACCCTTCTTCACGGTCATATGCATGGCACCAAAACCTTCTTGCTGCTCACCATTATAGTCTTTGGTGTAAGGATAACCTGCTTCTTGGCCGGCATCAATAAAGGCTTGATAAAGGGGGTTTAAGCGCATGTTATTGCCGCCACAAGTGCCCAAAGGACCACTGCCACCACGATATTCGTCGGCACCGTCTTGCCAGCTTTCAGACTGCTTAAAATAAGGCAGGCAGTCGGCATAGCTCCAACCGCTAGCACCCTGTTCTTGCCACTGTTCATAATCCATGGCATGGCCACGCACATACACCATGCCATTGATGGAAGAAGAACCACCTAATACCTTACCCCGTGGGCAATGCATTTCGCGGCCGTCAAGGCCAGCTTCCGCCTGGCTATGAAACTGCCAAGCGTACTTCTCTGTATTCATAGGGAAGGATAAGGCGGTGGGCATTTGAATGAAAATGCTCTTGTCTGTGCCACCGGTTTCCATTAACAGTACTTGATGTTCACCACTTTGGGTGAGGCGATCAGCCAGCACACAGCCTGCAGAACCTGCACCAACAATAATGTAATCGTAACTTTTGCTCATGCTCAGGCCTACCTTAATAAGGAGATTCTAAATCGTCTAAGCGCACAAATACGCTTTTAACTTGAGTGTAGTGATGTAAAGTCTCAGGCCCGTTTTCACGGCCAACACCCGATTGCTTGTAGCCACCCACGGGCATTTCTGCCGGCGAATCACCCCAGCTATTGATCCAGCAAATGCCCGCTTGCATTTGGTTAATCACGCGGTGGGCACGGCTGATATCTTGGCTAAACACACCTGCTGCAAGACCATAGTCTGTGGCATTAGCACGGGCAATGGCTTCGGCTTCGTCGGTAAATTTCAAGATCGACATCACCGGACCAAAAATCTCTTCTTGTACGTGCACCATGTCATCAGTGCAATCGGCAAATACCGTAGGTTCAACAAAATAGCCGTCTTTGGTGGCTGGGGACAGGTGGCGCTTGCCACCACAAACTAAACGCGCGCTAGTTTGCTTGGCGCCGTCAATGTAACCCAACACTTTGTCGAGGTGCTTAGCACTTATCAGAGCGCCCATTTGCGTATCTAAATCGAGCGGATCGCCCAAAGTAATAGCTTGCGCCCGAACTTTAACTTTGGCAATAAACTCGTCGTACACCCCGGCCTGCACAAATACTCGTGTACCATTGGTACAGACTTCGCCTTGGGTATAGAAATTGGCTAACATGGCACCGGCTACAGCGTTATCTAGTTTGGCATCATCAAACACTAGCATAGGCGACTTACCGCCTAGTTCCATGGTAATTTGCTTAAGATTGGTGGCGGCATCGGCCATGATTTTTTTACCGGTACCCGACTCACCTGTGAAAGAAACCTTGGCAATACCATGGTGAGCAGTGAGCATTTGTCCTACCCGGTAGTCGCCTTGCACCACGTTAAATACGCCATCGGGCAAGCCTGCTTCGGTGAATATTTCGGCCAGCTTCATAACGCTTAAGGGCGTCTCTTCTGAGGGTTTGAAGATCATGGCATTGCCAGCGGCCAAACAGGGCCCTGCCTTCCAGCAAGCAATTTGAATAGGGTAATTCCAGGCCCCAATACCTGCACACACGCCCAATGGCTCGCGGCGAGACAAAAAGAAACTATTGGCATCAAGGTCTTGCTGCGTGCCCTGCATGCCACAGATTAAACCCGCATAATATTCAATCACATCGGCGCCCGAGGCAATATCCACACAATTGGCTTCTTGCAAAGGCTTACCCGTGTCTTTTACTTCTAGCTGCGCCAGTTCATCGTTGCGGTCGCGTAGTAGTTGTGCGGCCTTACGTAAAATACGCGAGCGTTCAATAGGTGCCATAGCGGACCACACAGCGAAGCCTGCTTGGGCACTGGCTACGGCCAGATCCACATCGGCCTGGCTAGCTTGGTCTATAGTTGCGATAGGTTTGCCGGTAGCTGGATTGACACTATTGAAAGTTTCGCCAGAGGTGGCAGCGTGATGACTACCGCTAATATATAGCTGTGTGTGTTGCATAATGGATAACCAAAAATAATGTTAGTTTTTTTATTGAACGACTGTTCGATAAAAGATTTTATACTATACGCCAAACATACACAAAAAACCACCGCTAGACGTGCAGGGCTAAGGCCAAGTACACTAAAGCAACGATCTTCACATTATCTAGAGAACTGACTCATGTTACGTGTTTTAAAGTGGACCGCATTAAGTTTGGCTGGCCTAATTGCCGCCTTAGCGCTCTTGGTGTGGAGCATTACCTTCCACCCGCCTGCATTACAGCAAGAAGCCGTTTTCAACCAAACTCAAGCGCCAGTGCTTAAGCCAGGCCAAGAGGTCAAAGTATTGAGTTGGAACCTGCAATATATGTCTGGCAAGAACTATGAATTTTGGTACGACCACCTAGACGGTAACGGACCTGACATTCGCGCCAGCAAAGCCGACATCAGCACTACTTTTAACCAAGTTGCCGAACTCATTATCGCGCAAAATCCAGATGTTATTTTACTGCAAGAACTACACGACAATGCCAAGCGTACCGACTATGAAGATCAACTTCAACGCTTGCTAAGCCTGCTGCCGAAGGAATACAGCAACTACAGTGAGGCTTTTTATTGGCAGGCCGACTTCGTACCCTTGCCACAAATTCTAGGCTCGGTGGGTATGAAGCTAGCCGTCATTTCTAAATATAAACTGGGCATTGCCTTGCGCCACCAGCTGGCTACCATCAAAACCGACCCAGTCACCGACCAATTTAACTTTCGTCGCGCAATTCAAGAGGTCAGCCTACCCATAGCCGGCGGCAGCCAACTTACCGTGATGAACACCCACTTTGATGCCTTTGCTCAGGGCTCCGATACTATGCAACAACAAGTATCTTACATGGAGCAGCTGCTCGCCCAAAAGAATGCCGCAGGCGAAGCTTGGATGTTGGCCGGAGATCTTAACCTGCTACCCCCTGGCCAGTATGACGTTGTAGGTGACACTGCGCGTAACTATTACCAGCCGGTAAGTGAATTAACCCGTATTTACCAGCAATTCAATGTTATTCCCAGCCTAGAACAGGCCAACGGCAGCAATGCTAAAAACTGGTTTACTCACTTCCCTAATCGTAAAGAAGTTGCAGGCCCAGACCGCACCATTGATTTCTTTGTCTACAGTGAAGGGCTTAACGTCAGTCTGGCGCAAGTATTGCAAGACAACACGTGGCATATTTCCGACCATTTGCCGATGATTGCCACTATTACTCTGCCCTAGGACATTTACCCCTTAAACTGCTATATTGCGCGCCATGGAACAGACAGAACTTTTTGATGCCCCCAGCCCCTGTATCGGCGTATGTGAAAATAGCCCAAAAGGCTATTGCAAGGGCTGTATGCGCTCGCGCGACGAGCGTTATAATTGGCACCAAATGAATGTCACTGAGCAACTGCAAGTGATGAAGCTGTGTGCTCGACGCTATCAACGCGTGCTAGAGCGCCGCCGCGCCAAGGGCGATGTTAACTTAGAGTTGGATTTTGTGGAACCAAAGTCGCCCCAGTTCGATTTAATCTAAACCACAGGCTCTAAGTACTGCACCATCAGCTGCAGGCTTTGGCGGCCCCGAAATTCATTCACATCTAAACGATAAACCAAGTCTGCCTGTTCGCAACTATTGGGCCATACCTCTAAGTCTACGTTAAAGCAGATGGCATCTATAAGCTCTCCAGTTTGGGCATGAGCCAAGACTAGCTTGAGGTGTTTTTCACCAACAATACGTTGCTGCACCAGCATAAAACGACCGTGGAAAGCAGGCTCTTCAAAGCCTTGACCCCAGGGGCCCGCTTGCTGCAATGCAAAGGCTTGACTAATTTGCAGCTCATGGGCAGCAAGTTCGCCGTCGGAACGCCATTCTTGGGCCAGCAAAGCATCTGGCAAATGCTCTTGTGCATATTCATTGAGCGCGCGCTCAAAGGCCTCTAAATTGGCTGCCTTGATACTTAAACCCGCCGCCATGGCATGGCCGCCAAACTTAATAATAAGTTCTGGGTGCATTGCATCCACCGCTGCCAAAGCATCGCGTAAATGAAAGCCAGCAATGCTGCGGCAAGAGCCTTTTAAGGTATCGTCGTCACCTTGGGCAAACACCAAGGCTGGTCTATGCCACTTTTCCTTAATGCGTGAAGCCACAATTCCCACCACACCTTGATGCCAATCTGGGTGGTACAAACACACACACTTGGGCATGCTTTGCTCTTGGTTAGCATCAATTTGGGCTAAAATATTAGCGGCTTGCTGCTGCATATCGCTTTCAATATTGCGCCTTTGGGCATTAAGCTCATCCAGCTCTTGGGCTAATTGGCTGGCAATTTGGGTATTGTCTGTGAGCAGGCACTCAATGCCCAAACTCATATCGTCCAACCGGCCAGCAGCATTTAACCGCGGCCCAACACTAAAACCTAAGTCACTGGCCTGTAGGTTGTGCAGTTGGCGTTTGGCCACTTGCAGCAAGGCCAACAAGCCTGGTCGCGCTTTACCGTGGCGAATACGGGCCATGCCCTGAGCCACGAGAATTCGATTATTGTGCTCCATAGGCACCAAGTCAGCCACTGTACCCAAGGCCACCAAATCTAGGTATTGGCCCATATTGGGCGGCTTTATTTGTTCTTTCTCAAACCAACCCTGGCTTTGCAATTGGCGCCGCAAGGCTGACATAACGTAAAAAATCACCCCCACGCCAGCGGTAGACTTAAAGGGGAATTCGCAACCTGGCTGGTTGGGATTAACAATAGCTTCGGCGGCGGGTAGCGTGTCGGCGGCTAAGTGGTGATCGGTCACTAACACCTTAATACCCAGTTCATGGGCTCTGGCCACACCGGCATGGCTGGCAATGCCGTTGTCTACGGTGACGATTAAATCGGGTTTGCTGGCTTGGGCATAGTCGACTAAAGCGGGGCTTAAACCGTAGCCAAAATCAAACCGGTTAGGCACTAGGTAGCTGACGTTTTGCGCCCCCATAGCCGTCAGAGCCAACATGGCTAAACTGGTGCTAGTGGCGCCATCACAATCAAAGTCGCCCACAATCATTATGTGCTCTTGTGACTCAAGGGCCTGCACCAGCAAAGTTACGGCCGCATCAATGCCTTTAAGCTGATGATAGGACAAAAGTTGCTTGAGTTGGTAATCCACCTGCGACGGCTCACTAATGCCCCGATGGGCCAATACACGGGCAACTAAGGGTTCAAAAGCGGCATCTAGGGCAGCGTTAGAAGTACCCAGGCGCAAACGGATCGACATGTTAGGGCGCCTTTAGAGCTGGCTCATCATATAGCTTTGCACTACGACAAGATCGTTTTCAAGTACTTTGCAGCGCTCGGGACGATCCAACAAACCGGCTAAGTGGCTAGGCAGTTCAGGCGCAGGCTGACCGGCTTTAATAACCGCATCTGGAAACTTAACAGGGTGAGCTGTGGCAAGGGTTATCATAGGTATATGTGCGTGCTGGTTACATACTCGACCCGCTTCCACGCCAATGGCACTATGGGGATCAAGTAAATAGTTGTGTTGCTGGGCCACTTGGCGAATAACGTTGCATGTTTGCTCATCGTTCAAACGGTGGCTACTAAATAGCTCCCGTGCACGCTGCCAGCGGCTGGTGTCTAGGCTAGTGGCAGTGCCGTTGTTAAGGCCAGTGAGCAACTCACTTAGGGCGTTACCATCGCGGTCATACAGGTCGAACAATAAGCGTTCAAAGTTGCTAGACACCATGATATCCATACTCGGTGACAAGGTTTGCACTAGATCCTGTTTGCCATACTGGTTAGCACTTATACAGCGGTGCAATATGTCATTGGCATTGGTGGCCACAATGAGCTGCTCAATAGGCAAGCCCATTTGCTTGGCCAAATAGCCTGCGTAAATGTCGCCGAAGTTGCCCGTGGGTACGCTAAAGGAAACTGGGCGATGAGGCCCACCTAAGGCCACGGCAGCATAAAAATAATACACAATCTGGGCCATGATACGGGCCCAGTTAATGGAGTTCACTGCACCTAATTGACCGCCATTAAGGAAGCTTTGATCGGCAAAGCTCTGCTTAACCATTTGCTGGCAGTCATCAAAATTACCGCGTACGGCAATGTTGTGAATATTGTCGCCCATGAGAGTCGTCATCTGCCGGCGCTGTACTTCGGACACCCGTTCATGGGGATGCAGGATAAACATCTGCACACGTTCGCTATGGCGGCAGCCTTCAATGGCTGCCGAGCCTGTGTCACCCGAGGTGGCACCCATAATCACCAAACGCTTATCGCGCTTAGCCAGTGCATGATCCATTAAACGGCCTAACAGCTGTAGGGCGAAATCCTTAAAGGCTAAGGTTGGGCCATGGAATAATTCCAACACCCATTCATTGTGATCAAGCTGTATCAGTGGGGCCACGGCCTTGTGATTGAAGCCAGCATAAGTCTCATCCACCATGACTTTAAGTTCGTCGCTGGAAATATCTTCTTCGACGAAAGGCAGTAAGATTTTATGGGCTAGGTCGGCATAACTGAGCTTAGACCAAGAAGCAATTTCCGCATGACTAAACTGTGGCAATGTTTCTGGCACATACAGGCCACCATCACTGGCTAAGCCAGTGAGCAACACATCTTCAAAGCCAAGGCGAGGTGCCTTACCGCGGGTACTGATATAACGCATGTTATTTCCTTTGCCTAGCCGTCTAGGTTTTCAACACGAATACGAGTTACGCTGCTATTAACGTCGGCAAGGGCCTCAATAGATTCGATGGCGGCATTCATTTTGCCTTCCTGTACTGGACGAGTAAGGATAATAACCGGCACCTGTGCCGAGCCATGGGTTTGTTGTTGAATGGCTTCGATGCTAATGCCTGCAGCACCTAGTATTTGGGTGATTTGAGCTAATACACCGGGCTTTTCCGCCACGGTCATACGCAGGTAATAAGCCGTCACCACCTGTTCCATTGGCAAAATAGGCATATCAGACGTATCCGACATAGCGTCTTGCTGGAACGCCAACGAGGGCATGCGTACATTTTGGCCTATCGACATATCACGTACTAGGTCCACAATGTCTGCCACTACCGCAGAAGCGGTTGGTTCGGCACCGGCACCGGCTCCGTAGTACATGGTTGGACCCACAGCATCGCCTTCAACTAACACGGCATTCATAACCCCGTGCACATTAGCAATTAAACGCTTTTCTGGAATCATGGTGGGGTGCACACGTAGTTCAATACCTGCTGTTGTACGCCGTGTTATACCTAAGTGCTTAATACGGTAGCCTAAAGACTCAGCATTGGTCACGTCTTCGGCCGACACTTGGCTAATGCCTTCGGTATAGCACTTGTCAAACTGCAAAGGGATACCAAAAGCCACAGAAGACAAAATGCTCAACTTATGCGCGGCGTCGATGCCTTCTACGTCAAAGGTAGGGTCGGCTTCGGCATAGCCCAGCTCTTGAGCTTCGGCTAGCACGTCTGCAAAGGCACGGCCTTTGTCGCGCATTTCCGTAAGAATAAAGTTACCGGTACCATTGATGATGCCTGCTAGCCAGTTAATGTTGTTGGCGGCTAAGCCTTCACGTAGGGCCTTAACAATGGGAATGCCTCCGGCGATGGCCGCTTCATAAGCCACCACTACATTATGCTTGCGAGCCGCTGCAAATATTTCATTGCCATGCACTGCAATCAAGGCCTTGTTGGCGGTAACCACGTGTTTACCGTTACGAATGGCAGTAAGCACCAGCTCTTTAGCTGGCTCATGGCCGCCGATTAGCTCTACCAACACATCCACATTGGGGTTGTTGGCCACAGCAAAAATGTCGTCAGTAATGGCGGTATCGCCGGTATCGCAATTGGCATTTGGGCGACGCTGGGCAATATGTTCTACAACAATGGCACGGCCCGTGCGGCGAGTAATCTCGGCGCTATTGCGTTGCAAGACATTAAAAGTACCGCCGCCGACGGTGCCCAATCCACAAATACCAACTCTGACCGGTTTCAAGATAAACCCCATTGCGCGCTTCGCGTCTAACAAATATTTAAAAAATTAAGGCGCATATTGTAGCCTAACAGGCTTTGCCTGTCAGCTTATAAGCAGCAAGGCCTAGCCATTCTTTGAAGGCCAGATTGAGGTTAACTAAATGCTTAGAAAAGCCCCAATCAAGGCGCATTAAGTTGCCTTTTTGGGCGCGGTAATCCACCGCGTAAGCTTGCATGGGCCAGCCCACTTTGCAAAAAACTGCCAAAGAACGAGGCATATGAAAAGCACTGGTAACCAGCAGCCAATGCTCCCCTTGTGCAGGAGCAATTAAGGCCTTGCTGAGCAGGGCATTTTCCAGCGTATTGCGCGACTGGGATTCCAGACTTATACGTTCTGGCGGCAAGCCCAAGGCAACTGCAAACTGCCGTGCCACTTGAGCCCCCGTTGTGCCTTGCTGCACCATACGCCCAGAGCCGCCGGTAAATACCACGGGGGCGTTCGGGTAAGCCTTGGCCAACTGCACCATGGTGGTGATACGCTCGCCGCCCTCGCCCAAGGCAGGTTGTTGCCAAGCATAGCTAAGGCCAACTTGTTCGCCGCCGCCCAATACCACTACTCCATCAACTTGGGCAGGTAGTGTGATAGGTGGATTTTGCCTTTCCAACGGATAAAACAGCCATTCACCCACGGGGAACAAGCCAATAATCAAACTTAACAGCGCCAACAAGGACAACAGCCTGCGGCCTGCCTTGAGCCAACCCATATATAAAAACACCACACCCAAGCACAGGCATATGACTAACAAACTATCGACAGCCACCAACAACCAAGCAATTTTTGCGACGTAAAAGAACAGTGAATCCATAACCAACTGCCGCCGTTATAATACGCCCAAACGTTTGGCGAGTTCCTGCGCGGGCATATAGCCAGGCCAAAGTTCGCCAGAATCCAAGACAATGGCTGGCGTGCCATTAACGCCTATTTGTTGGCCTAGCTTGTAATGTGCAGCAACTGGGTTATTACATAAGGCCGGAGAAGCCTGTGGTGCCTGCTTGTTGTGTGAACGGGCCTTAGCCTTGGTTAAAAATTCATTGGGGTTATCGGCGCACCAAGCATCAACCAACACTTGATAACTGCTAGAGCCTATACCTGCCCGCGGAAAAGCCAGGTATTTAACTTCAATGCCCAGCTCATTAATAGCCGCCATTTCCCGATGTAACTTCTGACAATAGAAGCAATCAACGTCGGTAAATACGCTAATACTGGCTTTCTTTTCACCCACTGCGGAAAACACCCAAGATTCTTGTGCGGCTGGGCTTTGCATGGCTAACTGTCGAGTTTTAACGGCCCCTAGTTCGGTTAAATTAACCAAACGTTCACCAGGGCTATTTTGGTACATGGTGCCGGCAAAGAAAAACTCACCATCGGCACTCATATAAATGCGATCACCAGTGCTCAACTGCACGTCATAGATGCCCGCCATGGGCGTTGCTTCAATGCTTATTGCCTTTAGATCGGGACTAATGCGCAGCAAGCTGGTTTCTAGCTCAGCGTGACTTTGGGCCCACACTTGGGTGGCCATAACCACTAAGGATAAGCAAATTGATTGGGTATATTTGACGAGTTTTTGATGCATAGTAAAGCTTAGCCCCGTGGGTGGTGTTGTGAATGTAGCTTCTGTAAACGCTGGGTAGCCACATGAGTATATATCTGTGTGGTGGATAAATCACTATGCCCCAGGAGCATTTGAATAACCCGCAAGTCGGCACCATGATTGAGCAAATGGGTAGCAAAGGCATGGCGTACCACATGGGGCGAGAGGGGCTTACTGATACCAGCCGTTAAACCATGCTGCTTAATGCGATACCAAAAGTTTTGCCGGCTCATCATTTGGCCACGCTGACTAGGAAACAAAACGCCGCTCGAAGCAGCTGCAAGCAACTGCGGACGGGCTTGCTTGAGGTATTGTTGCAACCAATTTTGAGCCACTTCACCCATAGGCACAAGCCGCTCTTTAGCGCCTTTGCCAAACACTTTAACAATGCCTGCTGTCAAATTAATTTGGCTCATTTCTAGCTCAACCAGCTCACTGACACGCAGACCACTGGCATACAGCAGTTCCAACATGGCCCTATCGCGCAAACCTAAATCGGTGTTTACATCGGGTGCCGACAACAGTAGTTCAACATCTGCCTCGGTAAGCGATTTTGGCAAAGGCCGGCCCCTTTTTGGAGCTTCAATCAGCGCTACCGGGTTACGTGAGATGTGGTTTTCGCGCACTAGATACTGATAAAAGCCCTTTAGACTTGAAAGGTAGCGCGCCAAGGAACTGGGCTTAATACCGCTTTGAGAGCGATCTGCAATATACCCCATTAGGTCAACATCTGAGGCACTGGTTAGGGCGATACCGTCGGCCTCAAGCGCATGCCACAGGTGCATCAAATCCCTTCGATAACTAGCTAGGGTGTTCTGACTCAAGCCTTTTTCTAGCCACATGGCATCGATGTAAGTTTCGATCAGGTGAGGTTTGTTACTCATTGCTCATTTACGACCACATACTAAGGTACAAAATACCGTTAACATACAGCCCAAAACTAAGCTTAGCAACCTACAGGCCAAGGATTAAAAACTGTAATGCAGTTCCATAAACAACTTATCGCTGCTGGACAAGGCCTGGTACACCAAATTGCTGCCCCGTAGTAATTAATTAGGCCCAGTGTTATGTCCCACTGCTCAGCCAGCTCGTGATCGAGCCAGGCTTTTTTCGCTACTGGCATTACTGTAGGCCAAGCCATCAAAGCGAGCCAGTTCTAGTTTCCACAACCAACTGCCCAGAGGTAGGCTCATGACCAACCCCGTTTGCTCAATCAAACCGTAGACTCGAGCCAAACTTGGACTAACTTGCTTATGCCAGCGCTGATCTAACACCCGACCTCGATAAACGCTTACATCCACACCCCAAAGTTGACCGCTTGCGGCAAGCATATAAGGACTGTGACTAAACTGATATTGCGGCGGCCGCCACCATACGCGCCATTACCTGCAGGGCAATGCTTCTAAGAATGCTGGAGTCGCTATGTAGCCGGTCACTAACAAAATTCTTGGCAAGGCCTTGTGTTTACTAACAAAACTTAGTTGCTTACGAATGATGTTTTGCAGGCGTAAATCCGGACTCACGCTGCTATTAAATAAAGGTTCGACCGCTTGAAACATTTTACCCGACAACCAACGAAACCCCGCTTCAAAGATGGCATCACGGGTTTTGAAGTGTTTAAAAATGGTGGCCTGCGCCACTCCAACTCGATCCGCAATAACCTGGGTGGTGATTTTGCTCACTCCCTGTTCGGCACACAGCTCGATGGTGCTGGTGACAATTTCTTCTTGGCGTTGGTGACTTGGCTTGCCCATGAATTAACCCTAGTTAGCGATAGTTGGCGCTTATTGATATCAACCAAAAATAAAAGTGATTAATCACTCACTTTTATTCAAACCAGATCAATTCATTTCTTTTAAATTAGCAAACTCTTTTTTAGCTGTTGTTTCGATCCAGTTTTCTTAGGCCAAAAAAAACCCCACACCTTGAAACAAGGGTGGGGTTTTCTTAATCAGCTTAAGCTTAACGCTTAGCCAACTTTTCCTTGATACGTGCGGCCTTACCAGACAAGTCACGCAAGTAGTACAACTTGGCTTGACGCACATCACCACGACGCTTAACAGCAACGCTGTCAACTTGGTGGCTGTAAGTTTGGAAAGTACGCTCTACGCCCACACCATGGGAGATTTTACGCACAGTAAAGGCAGAGTTAAGGCCGCGGTTACGCTTACCAATAACCACACCTTCGAACGCCTGTAGACGCTCACGAGTACCTTCTGTTACCTTAACTTGAACAATGACGGTATCGCCAGGCCCAAATTCTGGTATTTCTTTGTTCATTTGTTCAGCTTCGATACGCTGAATAATCAAGTTTTTGCTGCTCATGGCTCGCTCCTGTTTCACCCTTTGGACTTGTCCGTTAGGCGAATAAATTCTGCTAAAGACTGCTCTTGTTCCTGCGTCAGTGTCATTTGTTCTAGTAAATCTGGTCGCCGCTGCCAGGTCCTACCTAGCTGCTGCTGCATACGCCAACGGGCAATGGCGGCATGGTCCCCACTCAACAGCACCTTAGGTACTGGCATACCTGCAACCATTTCTGGGCGGGTATAGTGAGGGCAGTCCAACAAGCCCTGAGCAAACGAATCTTCTAACGCCGATTCGGCATGCCCTAATACACCAGGTAACAAACGCGCAACTGCATCGATAAAGGTCATGGCTGCAAGTTCACCGCCACTTAACACAAAGTCTCCAAGAGACCATTCTTCATCAATGTCGGTACCAATCAAGCGTTCATCAATCCCTTCATAACGCCCTGCTACCAACACCAAACTTTCTAGCTTGGCCAGTTCTACCACACCTGCTTGGTCTAACCTACGCCCTTGGGGAGACAAATAAATCACCCTTGGCTGGCCTAGTTCGGTTTTAGCTTGGCTTATGGCATCTCGTAAAGGCTGTACCTTCATCAACATACCAGGCCCGCCACCGTATGGCCGGTCATCCACTGTGCGGTGTTTGTCCTGGGTAAAGTCGCGTGGGTTATACCCAGTAACTTGCAACAAACCTTGCCGCGTTGCTCTGCCCACCACACCAAAGTCGGTTATCGACTTAAGCATTTCAGGGAACAGCGTTACTACGCCTACTTTCACCTAAAACTCCGGATCCCAATCGACCCGAATAACACCTCCGAGGAGGTCAATCTTTGTAATCACCTGATCTGGTAAGTAGGGTATTAAACGCTCATTGCGATCAATACTGTCTGCGTTACCTTTCACAACTAGCACATCATTTGAGCCAGTGGCGATCAAGTGGTCGACTTTGCCGAGTTTTACCCCTGCGTCAGTCTCAACATTCAGCCCAGTCAGTTGTTGCCAGTAATAATCACCTTCCACTAAGTCGGGTAATATGGCTCTATCTACCGAGATATCTAGTCCGCAATATTCGCGGGCTTGGTCACGGTCGTCACAACCTTCCAGTAATGCAATTAATCCTTTGCCGTGGCTTTTGCCTTGTTTGAGTTTCAATTCCTGCCAAACACCATCAATACAGGTTTGCCAAGGTTGATAATCAAAGATGTTTAGCATTGGTTCGGTGCTCGAAAACACTTTTACCCAGCCCTTCACTCCGTAAACGGTAGTGATACGACCCAGCTTTACGCGTTGGTCTTGAGCCATGTTCAACAATCCTTACAACAGTTAGTTACGACAGTGATTAATGCAAATGCTTAGTTAGCTGTTACTCAGCTACTTTACGGGCTGCTTTAATCAGTCCTGCTACACGTGAAGTTGGTTGAGCGCCTTGCGCCATCCAAAAATCAACACGCTGTAGATCAATCCGAGTTACTTCTTCTTGGCCACGAGCAACTGGGTTATGAAAACCCACACGCTCAATAAAGCGACCGTCACGCGGATTGCGCTGATCAGCTACAGTTAAATGATAGAAAGGGCGCTTTTTAGAGCCCCCACGAGCTAAACGAATGGTTACCATGCGTTAGATCCCTTTACGTCGTGTAAGTTTTGAAATCACTTACTATTCATCAATGCAACGCGCCATTATGGCGACATCACGGAAACGGGCATTGCCCTGCCAACCTAGACACTTGCCTAAATCAGGGCGGGTATTGTACGGTATTTTTTAATATAAAACAAACAACCACAGCCACTTAAAGAGCATTGTTTCAAAGGTTCATTTCAACAGAGCTAAGGCCCTTAATATTAGTTTTCTTTACGGGCAATAATGCGGTCGCGGGCCAAGCGCATGCGCACTCCCCAACGCAATATTGGTTGCGGCGGCAGCATGTTAGGCTTGGGGCGGGCTTCAATCATGCTTATGGCATCGGTCATTTGGCCGCTAGCCATGTGCGCCATTTGCTCACCAAACAGAGTCGCCAAACCAATACCTCCACCGTTAAAGCAACCCGCCACCAGCAGACCAGATTCTAATTGCTCAAACACTTGGCCATTGTTACCACTAATACAGGTGATACCCGACCAACAGCTATCAAACACATCATCTGCCCACTGTGGAAAACGCCGCTTTAAGCCACGTAGGTGCATGCGCTTACGTTGTTCCAACTGAGCGGCAGACATATTCATAGCGGGCCACACCTCGGCAGTATTACGCACCATAATGCGTCGGTCTTGGGTTAGGCGTACGGTGGCGCCCATGGCTTGAGCAGACAGCAACCCCCAAGGCTCCGGGCTACCGATGGACTGGTATTCCTGGTCAGTAAGGGGGCGGGTCATACTGGCGGTTAAGGTAAGGGGGAAGGCACGCTGACGCTTGATGCCAGCACTGGCCATAAAGCCATTTACGGCCATCAGCAACTTAGGGGCTTTGACTTGACCCATAGGCGTAGAGATCAAAAAGCTGCTAGCTTCTTTGCGCCAGGTCAATACCGGGCTGCGCTCATATACAGTGACACTAGAGGGCAGCAAATCAAGGTAAGCACGGGCCAACTTAGCTGGCTGCAGCATAATGCCACCTGCGGTCCACAGGGCTTGGGTATAATAGCTAGTGCCTAAGCGCTGTTTAAGTTCCGCGCCTGCTAAAATACGATGTTCTAAATCCAGCTCTTGCAACAACAAACTAAAGCGCTGCAGCTTCGGTTCATGGGCCGGCACTGCCGTGGCATGAAATTTACCACCAGCCTGCCAATCGCAGTCTATATTATGTTCATTGACTAGCTGGGTGACACAATCGACCCCGGCCTTATTGAGCTCATATTTTTCACGGTATTGTTGCAGGCCCGTGTCTGACATGTGGCCATCGTTAAGCGTAGAATCTACTAAGTAGCCCGAGTTGCGGGCGCTCGCACCCTCACCCGCCAGCTGTGCTTCTAACACAATTACCTTGGCATTGGGGTTTAACTGAGCAAACTTCCTGGCCGCCGAAAGCCCTGTATAACCGGCGCCAACCACCACAAAATCAGCTTGCAGCTCGCCTTGCAAAGCGCCATTGGCCTGCCTCGATGGCAAAGCTTGCACCCAGCCGCAGGTATTGTCATTGGCAGGTAACGGTGCAAACACCTTGGTTCTCATTTGTTATCAGCTTCTAACTGCCGCATATATTCGGCTGGATCAATGGCGATACCCAAAGAGCGCTTTTCGATATAAAAACCCTTCTTAGATTCACGACAGCGGAAGCATACATAAGCGCCCACTTCAAACTCCAACGCTTTATTGGCAGAAAAATAGGCGTATTCTTGTTCATCAATGACCAAGGTATGAATATAGTATTCTGGCATGCCCAGCCACTCAACATGGGGGCCGTCGGTAGCTACAGATTGAAGATGGCCGCGGCCTTGAATGGCTTTAGCTTTGACATAGGGCTTGCGAGCCATAGTTTTTCCTAAACGAGACGATTAAACTAGCGCTATTGTATCTAGCTTAAACCGTGGCGTCTGCCATAATGCCGAGAAAATAGCGCGAATAATTCATCAAATGACCCCTATGCAGCCCATTCAAATCCAACCCATTGGCATTATTCATTCTTGCTTTAAAGAAAAATTTGCCACCCCACGCCAGCCCGGCTTGGTGCCGGCTGCCACCGCCCAAGTGGAGATGCTAGCGCCATACAATGTAGCCGATGCCTTTGAAGGCTTAGCAGACTTCTCTCACATTTGGCTCAGCTTCGCCTTTCATCAAACCGCCCAGCAAGGCTGGAAGCCGAAGGTACGCCCACCACGCTTAGGCGGTAATGCCAAACTGGGGGTGTTTGCCACCCGCTCCACCTTTCGGCCTAACCCACTAGGCCTCTCCTTGGTGAAACTTGAAGCCATCGACACCAGCAATGGCGTTATCTTACACGTCAGTGGTGCCGACCTTATTGACCAAACGCCCATATTAGACATCAAACCTTATTTGCCTTGGGTCGAATCCATTGCCGACGCCAAAAGCGGCTTTGCCAGCGAAAATCAGACGCTACAACTGCCCATTCAATACAGCCCACAAGCCCAACAAGCCCTAAGCCAACGACCTGAGCTAGCCCAACTCATCGTGCAAGTATTGCAACAAGACCCTAGGCCTGCCTATCAGCAAGATCCTCAACGCATCTACGGGTGCCGGTTAGACAATATCAACCTACGTTGGCAGGTGGGTGCAACCAGCATTGATGTGGTGGAAATAACCCAGGTTAATCAAGCTACTTGATTGAAGTCGATGCGTTCAAGTTTTGCCACATCAACTTCTAGCCTAGCTCGCCACAAGTCGTAGGCTTCTTGTAGAGTCAACCAACTTTCAGCCGAACCTCCCAAGACACCTGACAAACGTATCGCCATTTCAGGCGATATACCCGATTTACCAGACAACAAGCGACTAAACGTGCTGCGAGCCACCCCCAGCTGATCAGCAATTTTATTTGCCGTCATATCCACAAAGGGTTCAATATAAGTACGCCGTATAAGCCCCCCTGGGTGAGGTGGGTTGTGTTGCTGTATTTTCATCAGTGGTAATCCTCATAACTGACAACATAAGCATTGCCATCTTCAAAGCCGAACACCATGCGCCAGTTCCCCGATACGGTGATAGCCCAGTGATGCCTCTTTTGCCCTTTTAAAGCATGGAGCCTGTATCCTGGCTTATCCATATCATCCACCTTGGCCGCCGCATGCAAAAAGCTAGGCGGCCTCTAAGTTTGTCGGCATGAACGGGCTGGACGCCAGAAACACTGCCGGTTCGAAAGGACTTCTCTAAACCTTTATGGTTAAAACTTTAAATCATTTCATCCCATCCCTGACCAGCACATATTCCGTATTGCGCAACAGGTATATATCATACCTAAACCCTGCTGCAAAAGTTTCTGGGCGACTAGGGCAGAAAAACCAGCAGCATAAAGCCTTGAGTGCTAATTCAGCGCTCTATACTGCGTGGGGCTGAGCCCAGTTTTGGCCTTAAACAATTTACTGAAGTTTTGTGGATACTCAAAACCAGATCATAGGCCACCTGACTTACAGACTGGGTCGGATCCAGTAGATTTGACTTAGCCCTATCAATCAGCTTTAAGTGCAGGTGTTCTTTGGCACTTTTGCCAGTTTCTGATTTGAGCAAATCACTCAAGTAATGCCCCCGACATATGCAAGGCTTGGCCACACTGGGCGATCGTGGGTAGGACGTCATCTGCCAGTTGGCTGGAGTTAAAATAGTTGTTTATATACTGTTCAAACTGAGCCACAAAGTCTTTATTAGAATTGGCCCGGGTGAAGAATTGCCGGTCATAATATCGGTTGCTGTATTTTAAGATGGCTTCCAGGTTATGGATAATTAACTCCTGGCTGTGCTTATCCAAATTTTGCTGGATCTCAGTTTCAATTTTTACAACAAATTCGGTGAGGGCTATTTTTTCCTTGTCGGATAGCTGTAGCGCCTCATCAACCTCATAGTTAAAGAAAGCGTAGCCGTGAATGGCCTAGTCCAGCCCCGAGCGACGCAGCAAATCGGCATGAAATAACAGTGACCAGCCACTAAAATCTAGTTCATGGGCCTGCTCGACGCCAATAATTTGCCCAGGGGCAACAAACACCATCGAACCTTCTTCAAAATCGTAGGAGGTTCGGCCATAGGTAAATGCACCTTTAATGTCACTTTTTAGTGAAATAAAATACAAGCCAAAATCAAATTTCAAGCCGCTAAGATCTATGTCCATATTGGGTAGATGTTTAACCACTGGAATCAACGGATGCAGTGATTTCCCCAAGCCTAAGAGTTGGTGAATTTGGGCAATAGTGTTGATGCTGACGATATTATTCATGCTATCCTTTTTACCTACTTTCCTGCTCGAGTGAGCCAAGACACAAACATATAATCCCACATCCGCGTTGGCAGCCACAAGCGTACCTGAATCAGCGCTTTGGCTACAATACCTGGTCGATAGCGTGCCTTCGGACGGCGCATGATAGCAGCCTTGTATACCACTGAAGCCACCTAATCCGGCGACCAGGTGCCCGGCGCATTAGGATCGATGGCTTGATTCGCCAGCCGTTCGATGCCCCGCATCAATTGCATATAAGAGCCTTCATCAGTGCCTAACACAGCGCCATTGCTGGCAAACTTAGAGGCAATGGCACCCGGCTCAATAAGCATCACATCAATGCCAAAGACCTTGAGCTCCATACGCATAGCGTCGGTCATCGAGTCTAGCGCATATTTGGTTGCTTGATAAACACCGCCACCCGGGGTAGTAAACTCGCCGCCACTTGAGCCAATATTAACGATCCTTCCCACACCGGCCTAATGCATGCCTGGGATAACGGCTTGGGTGACAGCAAGCACACCAAACACACTGGTCTCGTACTGTTGTCTAACCTGCTCAATGGGCACTGTTTCTATCGGTGTCATCAAGCCGATAGCCGCGTTATTAATGAGAATACCAACCTGACCATGTTGTTGTTCCACCGTGGCCGTAGCATAAGTTGGGTGGCCCGCTTTAACAAAGCGGAGTGCGAGTGCATGGCCCAAACCAGAGGAACAGCCAGTGATGAGTACCGCTGGCAGAGAATTAGACTTAGAAGGAGTGTTTGGCATTTTAAAAATTCCTAATGCATTAAAGCGATGGGGTAACTTTAACCAAGCTCGAGTTTTTGTGCCTATTCAAACTGCAGAAAGTTGAATACTTATTGCAGGACATTGACCGCTCGTGGCCAATATTCAGCTGTGCTACCATGCAGCAACTCAACCGTAACAACCTATACTTATGACTCCCGAACAACTCATCGCCCTAGATCAACAACACGTGTGGCACCCATATGCCTCTATGGATAACCCACCGCCCGCCTACCCCGTGGTGAGCGCCCAAGGTGTGCGCCTCACCTTAGCCGATGGACGTGAGCTGATTGATGGCATGGCGTCTTGGTGGAGTGCCATACACGGCTACAACCACCCTCACCTAAATGCTGCCATGACCAAGCAAATCGCGGCTATGTCCCATGTTATGTTTGGCGGCATTACCCACGAACCCGCGGTGACCCTGGCACGGCGCTTAGTAGAGATGACACCCGCAGGCTTGGATAAAGTATTTTTTGCCGACTCAGGTTCAGTGGCAGTGGAAGTGGCCATTAAAATGGCCTTGCAGTACTGGCACTCTAAGGGCAAAGCCGGCAAACAAAAGCTGCTCACCATTCGTAACGGTTACCATGGCGATACCTTTGGCGCTATGGCCGTGTGCGATCCGGTGAATGGCATGCATTCGTTGTTTGCCGGCGTATTGCCGCAGCACCACTTTGTTGACGCGCCACCCATGGGCTTTGACAAGCCCTTAGAAGAGAGCGATTTAGCAGCCCTAGAAGAAAAAATGCAACAGCATCAGGACGAGATCGCCGCCTTGATTCTTGAACCTATTGTGCAGGGCGCTGGCGGCATGCGTTTCTATAGCCCTGCATGGCTTAAGGCCGCCGCCAACTTGTGTAAGCAATATGACATTTTGCTCATTGCCGATGAAATAGCCACCGGCTTTGGCCGCAGTGGCGCTCTGTTCGCCTGCGACTACGCCGACGTTAAGCCCGACATTATGTGCCTAGGCAAAGCCATTACTGGCGGCACCATGAGCTTTGCTGCCACCTTAACCACTGCGGAAATCGCCACCAGCATTTCCCGCGGCGCAGCCAGTTGTTTTATGCATGGGCCTACATTTATGGCCAACCCATTGGCCTGCGCAGCAGCCAATGCCAGCCTTGACCTATTAGAGAAAAACGACTGGAAAAGCCAAGTAGACGGCTTAAATAAAGGCCTGAAGCAACAGCTAATGCCCGCCCTGAAACTAGACTATGTTGACGATGTAAGAGTGCTCGGCGCCATAGGTGTGGTACAAGTAACGCGCGTCGTTGATTTAGCTATTATTCAAAAGCTATTAGTAGAGGAAGGCGTATGGGTGAGGCCGTTTGGCAAGCTGGTGTATGTTATGCCGCCCTATGTGATGACTGCTGACGACCTAGCCTTGTTATGCCAAGGCATGCTCCGTGCCCTAGCTCGCTATTTTGAGGCTGAGCATGAAACCAACAATTAACCCCAATTTCACGCCGTTATACCGCTGCGAGCTGCAAGTAAGAGTTACCGACTTAAACTACGGCAACCACCTTAGCAATGATTGCATTCTCAGCTACTTTCACGAAGTGCGAGTGCAATGGCTTAGCCACCACCAGCTGAGCGAGCAGGACGTGGGCGGCTGCGGCCTGATTATGACGGGCACTCATATAAACTACCTTAGCCAAGGCCACCTGCACCAACAACTGAGCTTAGAATTAGGCGTGAGCCAAATTGGCAAAGCTAGGTTCAGCCTAATCTACAAACTCAGCGATCACCTCAAAGGTAGCGTCATCGCCTTGGGCGAAACCCACATGGGCTGTTTTGACTACCAACGCCAAAAACCGGCTCGCGCGCCTGAGGCTCTGCTCGCCATATTAGGCTCGTCACCGCGAGAAGCACAGCAACGTGATTAGTCAAAATAGGCGTAACAGTAGGTAATAGGTTCTACACCGTGGCGCTGCGCTTCACAAATTTGGCATTCGTTATTGGCTGATACGCGGCTAAATTTTTCGCACTCAATACACGCGGCTTTATCTACACCTTGCCACTGAGAGCCTGGAAATTCTTGCCAATGTTTGCCTAAACTAAGAATTTCCTGACCTTTGAGCAAATCACCCGCGTGATAGCGCCCAACAATAATTTTAATGCGTTGGCCTACGGCGCGCTTACGCCTTTGTTCTTCTACCTGAGTTGCGTCTGGCGCCATGTGGGAGGCCAAAATACTCATGGTATCGGCCATACCTTGTTGCTGTTGAGCAAAGTGTTTAAGCGCATGCTCTAGCTGGGCCTGGCGACCCAGGGGGATGGTGTACGCTAGCAGATCGGGATTCCAATGACCGCCGACCAAATGCAAAGATTCCATTAAATCGATATTGTGCTCACCATAGAGGCGCATATCATTAGCCGTGGTAATGAGCTCATAGCCAAGCGGTAAATGATCTAACAAAGAGGCCGAAAGAATGGTCTCTACTGGCGTTTCTTCGTCATCAAACCAATCACTCATAAGGCTCACCTAACGCGGTTATTCCATGTCGTCATAGCCGTCGTAGCTATGCACAAGGTCTTCAAAACGGGTGTACTTGCCAATAAAGGCAAGACGAGTGGTACCAATAGGGCCATTACGCTGCTTACCGATGATGATTTCGGCTTTGCCTTTGTCTTCGCTGTCTTCGTTATAAACTTCGTCACGATAAATAAACATGATGAGGTCGGCATCCTGCTCTATGGCACCAGATTCACGCAAGTCTGAGTTAACCGGACGTTTATTAGGCCGGCTTTCCAAACTACGGTTAAGCTGGGAGAGGGCAATTACTGGGCACTTTAGTTCTTTTGCCAAGGCTTTTAAGGAACGCGATATTTCTGAAATTTCGGCAGTACGGCCTTCCGTGTGGCCTTTAATCTGCATTAACTGCAGATAATCGATCATAATCATGCCTACACTGCCGTGTTCGCGAGCGATGCGGCGGGCACGGGTGCGCATTTCTGTAGGGCTAAGGGCTGCGCTGTCATCAATATATAGGGGCTTATCTTTGAGTAGGTTAACCGCGCCGGTGAGCTTAGGCCAGTCATCCTGTTCTAATTTTCCGGTACGCATGCGGGTAGCGTCAATACGGCCCAAGGATGACAACATGCGCATCATCAACTGTTCGGCGGGCATTTCCATACTAAACACCAGTATGGGCGCATCGCCAGTAATCGCAGCGTTTTCCACGATATTCATAGCAAAAGTTGTCTTACCCATAGACGGGCGGCCGGCAATAATAACCAGATCGGATTTTTGCATGCCCGATGTACGTGCGTCTAAATCGGCAAAGCCTGTACTTATGCCGGTAATGGCACTACCAGAACGAAACAGTTCATCAATACGCTCTACGGCACCTTTTAGTATGGGGTTAACATACTGAGGCCCACCTTCTTTAGGCCGCGCTTCGGCAATCTCAAACACCTTACGCTCGGCTTCATCCAACACATCGCCGGACGAGCGGCCATCGGTGTGGAATGCCGAATCAGCAATTTCGTTGGCCACCCCGATTAATTGCCGCAACACCGCCCTTTCGCGCACGATATTGGCATAGGCAGTAATGTTTGAAGCGCTAGGAGTGTTCTTGGCAAGTTCCCCTAGATAACTTAAGCCACCGGCATTTTCGAGTTCGTCTATGCGGCTCAGTTCTTCGGATAAGGTAATTACGTCTATGGGCCGCGAATCACCCACTAACTTGGTCATCACCCGGAAGATAAGGCGATGATCTTGGCGATAAAAATCAACTTCGGCAACGGCTTCCGAGACTCGATCCCAAGCCATGTCGTCCAACATTAAACCACCCAAAACGGACTGCTCCGCCTCTACCGACTGGGGTGGGATTTTAAGGGCATCCATTTGTGGGTCTGACTTAAGTAGGTGTGAAGCTGATTGCATGTGAAGTGTCGTTTATTAATGATAAATACAAGCCCATGATAACCTTTACTACAGGCACAAAAAAGCCCCCTTAGCGGAGGCTTTTATCATTGCTAAGGCCTAGGGCCTATGGCAATCCTTAGAAATTATTCAGCGATAAGCTCAACAGTCACTTCTACAGTCACGTCACTGTGTAGCTGAATCGCCACAACAGTAGTACCCAAGGCACGTAAGGCACCTTCAGGTAGACGCACTTCAGACTTGTCGATCGCATGTCCAGATTCGTTTAATGCGGCAGCAATTTCGTTAGTGCCAATAGAGCCAAACAACTTGCCTTCGTCGCCAGCATTAGCAGGGATAGTCAAAGTTAATTCGCCCATAGCGTCTGCACGAGTTTGTGCAGCAGCTAGCTTTTCAGCCGCAGCAGCTTCAAGCTCAGAACGACGTGCTTCAAACGCTTCGATGTTAGCTTTGTTGGCAGGTACAGCTTTGCCAGTAGGAATAAGAAAGTTACGACCGTAGCCTGCCTTAACAGAAACGGTGTCGCCTAGGGCGCCTAACTTACCAATTTTTTCTAGAAGAATTACATTCATGTTCAATTCCTTAAGTTGCTCAACATGTATACACGAAGAGTCTAATTCTATTTTTTAACTCTAACTGGCAACCGTTTTCGCAACCCAAACACACTGTCTAGGGTGGCTAACAACGCCAGTAAAGTGAAGACCATTACACTTGAAAGCAGCAAACCTGCGTAGATTGCTAACAGCCAAATGCGGCCCAATTTCATTTGTTCTACCAATCCATGCACCAATGCCAAACCTGCAAATAACAGGGGTATTGCCAGCATAAATAGCCATTGCGTCATGTCGGCAACATTGCTCAGACCAAATACAGCCAAAGCCAATGTGCCCGTGAGCCAAACAGGTAATCGCAATTGATGAAATTCGGTTTGAAAACCACCAGGGTTATACAACGCCGCTTGCCACCAACGCGCCAACACCGTACAAGCCAATAGTATGACCATGTGTACGGCACCTAGCACTCCCTCCATGAGGGTCTGCAAAAACTCTTGCGACACATTCTCTGGCAACTGGCTTTTTGCTTCGAGCTGAATTCCAGCTTTGGCAAAGGCAGCCATAACATCTTGCAAATAACTGGCTAAAATAGGCATAGATGCCAGCGCCAGGATAATACTGGCAACTAATACGTAAGCCCAGTTAGCGCTGTAGCGTAAAACGCTAGCCAAACCAGCCACACCAATTAAGGTTAAGGCAGGAGTTGGGTCACCGTTGCTCCACCAAATTAAGGCAGGCAACAGACTCCACATAAACACCTGCGCACCGGCCTGATAACCTTTACGTAAGATTACCAGGGCTACGATAGCAGCACTGATCCAAAACAATACCGGAATGATGGCAAACAATACGCCAACCAAAGTTGCTTGTTTGCCGCCTTTCATGGCGAATTGGGCTAGACCGCGCATGGCTAGTAGGATTTACTGATGGCTATCAGTGTATGGCAATAAAGCCACGTAACGAGCGCGCTTGATAGCGGTAGAAAGCTGACGCTGGTAGCGTGCTTTGGTACCGGTAATACGGCTAGGTACAATCTTGCCAGTTTCAGATACGTAGCCTTTTAAAACTTCAATATCTTTATAATCAATTTGAGTCACGCCTTCGGCGGTGAAACGACAGTACTTACGACGACGGAAAAAACGTGCCATGGTCAATATCTCCAGTTAGTTATTCAGCGGCTGCTTCAGCAACGGGTGCTGTTGCTTCTTCAGTTTTAGCTTCAACTTTGGCTTCAACTTTAGCTTCTGCTCGAGGAGCTTCAGCACGAGGAGCGCGTTCTTGACGACGACGATCTTCACGGCTTTCAGCAGTTTTAACAGGAGAATCACCAGTAACAGCGGCCTTCATACGCACAACCATGTTGCGTATCACAGAATCGTTGTAACGGAAATTGCTGCTGATCTCTTCTAGTGCAGCGTTTGAACATTCAACGTTCATTAGCACATAGTGAGCTTTGTGGATTTTGTTGATGGGGTATGCCAAGTGGCGACGGCCCCAATCTTCCAAGCGATGAATCGCACCACCATCGGCTTCAATAGTCGTGGTGTAACGCTCGATCATAGCGGGAACTTGTTCGCTTTGGTCAGGGTGGACCAAAAACATAATTTCATAATGACGCATTGCTGCTCCTTATGGGTTAAATAGCCTTAAGCGCTTAGCAATTCGTTATTGAACTACTGCCTTAAAGCAAGGAGAAAATCACACTTAAAAATGTGATGGCGTATTATACGTAAAGTTAACGCACGACACAAGCTAGCGGAGATTTGCGGCTTTCGGCGTGTGCTTTGAGGTATACTGCCGACTGCCGATCGCCAACTACCTATTACTAGATGACAGACCTCAAAACCATCGCTGCCTATGATGCACAAGTTGACAGCTACCTAGGCATGATCGACCAGCAACCCATCGATCCGCAACTGCTAGACTTCATTGATCGCCTCAAAGCCGGCGGCTTTGTACTTGATTTAGGCTGTGGGCCTGCCAAAGCCTCAGCAGTCATGCGTGACCATGGGCTGCGTGTCGACCCAATTGATGCCTCTCTAGAAATGGTTAAACTAGCTAACGACAGATTCAGTATTGGGGCACGACAAGCCGTATTCGAAGACATTAAAACCAAGGCAACTTATGACGGCATCTGGGCTAACTTCAGCCTCTTGCATGCAGCCGCCAAAGACTTGCCGAACATTCTCAAGGCGCTACATCAGGCACTGAAGCCACAGGGCGTGTTTCACTTAGGCATGAAAACCGGCAGCGGTTCAGCAAGGGATAAACTCGATCGCTACTACACTTATTACTCTCAAGAGCAATTAACTAACCACTTAGCAGATGCCGGCTTTGTGGTCGAGAATGCTAAGCTGGGAGAAGCTAAAGGCTTGGCTGGCGATATGGAGCCATGGGTGGTGCTGACATCAAGACATCAAAACTAACTAAACAAACTTACTTAAACGAAATTGAGACATAACTATGTGGAACATCTATTTATCTGGCGAAATTCATACCGACTGGCGCGACCAAATCATTAACCGCTGCGCAGAACTTAACTTACCGGTTAATTTCACCTCTGCTTGCACCAACCATGCAGCCAGCGATGCCGCGGGAGATCATTTAGCCGACACCACAATGAGTTTTTGGCGCGACAATCAGTCGGCCAAGGTGAATGCCATTCGCACCAAAAACCTTATTGCCCAGGCCGACATTGCCATTATCCGCTTTGGCGACAAATACAAACAATGGAATGCTGCCTTTGATGCGGGTTATTGTGCCGCTATGGGCACGCCCTACATCACCTTACATAGCGAAGACATAGTGCACCCATTAAAAGAAGTAGACGCAGCCGCTATGGCATGGGCCAGCGATGTGGATCAAGTCATCACCACCTTGCAACACGTGTGCAGCTAAACCAACAAACAAGGACGTTGTTAAATGAGTCAACACACTGCCCATTTGGGCACTAAACCCATTGCCGGCCTATTTTTTGGCATGGCCGCCCCTATTGCCGTAGGCATGATGGTACACGGCCTTTATAACCTAGTGGATGCCGTTTTTGTGACCCGCGCAATTGGTGTTAATGCCATGGGTGGCATTTCCATTGTGTTTCCAATTCAAATGCTGATCTTTGCCTTGGCCACCTTGGTTGGCTCGGGCATGGCTTCGATTGTGGCGCGCCAGCTAGGTGCTAAACAAGAACAGGCCGCTAACGCAACCATCGACATTGCCTTTCGTTTAGGCTTGGCCATGGCTATCGTTTTCACCCTTGGTATCTATTTTAATATCGATGCTTTGCTCGAGTTCCTAGGCGTCTCAGCAGCACTGTGGCCATACGCATACGCCTACTTGGCGCCGCTGGTATTACTGAGTTTTCCAATCGTATTAATCAGCAGTATACCCGGCGATCTATTAAGGGCCGAAGGCAAAGCCATGTTAATGATGGTGGGCATGGTTGCTTCGGCATTACTCAACATTGTATTAGATGCCGTGTTTATCTTTGTGCTGGATATGGGTGTAGAAGGCGTGGCCTACGCCACTGTCTTATCTCAGTTGTTTGCTATGGCGGTGATGTTGTATTTCATTGTTGGTGGCAAAACCCATTTAAAACTGCGGCCTTTTGCTTATGCTATGGATTGGAGCATTCTCAAGAACATCATTTCACTTGGCATACCCATCTTGATTTCATATGCCGGGGTATCTATTTTTATTGCTTTAACCAACTACACAGTGACCCAGTTCGCAGAAGTTGACAGTGATTTGTATGTCAGTGCCTACGGCCTCATTGGGCGTTTAATGATATTTTTCATACTGCCTGCCATTGCCATGACCATCGCCTGTCAAACCATTACCGGCTATAACTATGGCGCCCGACAACATGACCGGGTGTTAGCCATGATCAAGCTAGGTGTGGTTTCAAGCTTATGCTACGGCCTAGGCGTCAGTGCCATGATGCTACTTACACCGCAACAGATTATCGGTATTTTCACCCAAGACGCTGCGCTCTTGGCGGCCACAGCCAGCATTGCTGTTTGGTCCTTCTTATTGTTTCCACTGTCTAATGCCCATGCTGTAATAAGTGCTCTGTTCCAAGCCCTGGGCAAAGCTCGACATGCTATCTTTTTGTCCTCATTAAGAGTCTACTTTGTACTCATCCCTGCACTGCTAATATTGCCAAGCATTTATGGCATCAACGGCATTTGGTATTCTTTCCCTATCGCTGATGTGATCGCTTTTATTGTGGTAATTTATTTCTTACTGCGTGAACGCCGCAATTTAAAACGGCTAAACTCACAACCAGTGCATACGGAGCAACTAGCCCCAATGCAAGCCATTAAGAACGCAAAGGAAAACACATGATCTTAATATTATGGATCTTAGGCATTATCATCGTGGCCCTAATTATCCGCTTACTATTGCAGCGCGCACCCACTAACGGCAAACCATTCTTGCTAAGGGTCGCGGTGGTGGTAATTATATTGGTTGCCATTGGTATGGCGATAAAAGGCCTATGGCCAGTAGCCATGAGTATGTTAGGCGGGTTAATGGTTTATGGCCGACCCGTGATGCGAGCCTTTGGTTTATGGCAGGTGTTTAAGCGCTTAAAGCAAGACACTAGCGCCGACAAACCCCCTGCAGCATCGGCGGAAATGGACTTACACCAAGCCCGACAGATCTTAGAGTTAGATGAGCATGCCAGCCGCGAAGACATAATTGCGGCCCACAAACGGTTAATGGCTAAAAATCATCCAGACAAGGGCGGCAGCACCTATCTTGCAAGCCAGATAAACCAAGCTAAAGACCTCCTATTGAAAGACTAGCTGCGCTGGCGTACTGCTTCAAACAAGCATACGCCTGCCGCCACAGAGACGTTGAGGCTGCTTACTTCACCCGCCATGGGGATTTTTACCAACTGATCGCAACCTTCACGGGTAAGGCGGCGCATGCCGTCACCTTCGGCGCCCATAACTAAGGCCATGTTGCCTTTGAGGTCGGCTTGATAAATGTGTTGCTTGGCTTCACCCGCAGTACCGGTAATCCACACACCCGCATCCTGTAGGCTTTTAAGGCAGCGCGCCAAGTTAGTCACTTGCACAAAGGGTACGCTCTCTGCCGCGCCACAGGCCACCTTGCTAACGGTACTATTGAGTGACGCAGACTTATCTTTAGGTGCAATCACTGCATGCACACCCGCCGCATCGGCGGTGCGCAAACAAGCACCTAAATTGTGCGGATCGGTGACGCCATCAAGCACCAACAAAAATGCAGGCTCTTGAAGATTGGCTAACAACTGCGTTAGAAAGTGTTCATCCTTGGCTGGGTTTGGAGTACAGGCGGCCACCACACCTTGGTGGCGACCTTTAACTTTATTGTCTAGTTCGCGCCTGGGCATCACTTGGCATTCGATACCTTGCTCGTCGGCAAGGCTAATCACTTGCTTCAAACGCTTGTCTTCACGGCCTTCCTGTAACCAAATTTCTTGCACTCGCTCGGGATTGCGTTGCAATTTAGTTTGTACGGCGTGAATGCCAAACACGTATTCAATGTTAGCCATAAAGCGTTGAACTCAATTAAGATTTGCGTTTTCTAGGGCCACGGCTGGATTTACCCTTGTTATCAAACTTGGGTTTGTCAGATCTAGACTTACCGGACTTTGATTTATCAAACTTGGGCTTAGCTGGCTTAGGCGGCTCATCGGCCAATTCAAAATCGATCTTCTTTTCGTCCAAGTCCACTCGCACTACTTGCACTTCAATAATATCGCCTAAGCGGAAGCTACGACCACTGCGTTCGCCTTGCAAGCGGTGCTTGGCAGCGTCAAAGTGGTAGTAATCACCAGGCAAAGCGCTAATGTGCACTAGGCCTTCAACAAACACATTTTCCAGTTCAACAAACAAGCCAAAACTGGTAACCGCATTAATGGTGCCATAGAAGTAGTCGCCAATGTGGCCTTGCATGTATTCACACTTAAGCCAGCCTTCCACATCCCACACGGCGGCATCGGCGCGCCTTTCGGCCATGGAGCAGTGCTCGCCCAAAGCCACAACATCGGCTGTGGTATAGGGGTGCCAAGGGGCCTGCGGCTGCCTTTGCGTGGTTTTAATACGCTTTACATAGCGGCTACTTTGCTTACTTTGAATAACACTGCGAATAGCACGGTGTACTAGTAAATCTGGGTAACGGCGAATAGGCGAAGTAAAGTGCGCATAGGCATCATAACCCAAGCCAAAGTGGCCTTGGTTGTCTGGTGTATACACAGCTTGGCTTAAGGAGCGTAGCAGCACAGTTTGCACTAAACCGGCGTCTGGGCGCTCTTTGATAGAGCTCAGTAAGGCTTGATAGTGCTTCGGCTTTGGCTCATCACCACCCTGTAGTGACAATCCCATTTCGCCTAAAAAGGCACGCAGATTTTCTAGCTTACTAGGTTTGGGGCCATTGTGAACCCGGAATAAACCGTCTAGCTTGTGTTTTGCCAAGAATTTGGCAGTGCTAACGTTAGCCGCCAACATGCACTCTTCAATCAACTTGTGAGCGTCGTTACGTTGCACTGGTACGATGGCTTCAATTTTACGCTCTTCGCCAAACACAATGCGTGTTTCTTGAGTTTCAAAATCGATAGCACCACGGGCATCGCGGGCCAGGCGTAAGGCAGCATAGAGCTTATGCAGCTCGTCTACGGGCTTTAGCACATGCTTGTATTCACCTCGTAAGGCTTCATGTTGCTCATCTTGAGCGTCCAACATAGCGCCCACCTTGGTGTAGGTTAAACGGGCATGAGAATAAATAACGCCTTCATAGAATTCATAGCCACTGAGCTTACCTTTGCCGCTGATGGTCATCTCACACACCATCACCAAGCGATCAACATGGGGGTTAAGAGAACACAAGCCATTGGAAATAGCCTCTGGCAACATGGGAATCACGCGCTCAGGAAAATACACAGAGGTAGCACGACGATGAGCTTCGCTATCCAGCTCGGTGCCGGCACGCACATAGTGGCTCACATCGGCAATGGCAACATACAAACGCCAACCGCCTAAACGTTTCTTTTGGCAATACACTGCATCGTCAAAATCTCGCGCATCTTCACCGTCAATGGTGACAAATGGCAGCTCACGCAGGTCTATGCGGTCTTGCTTGTCGGCTTCAGTTACTTCTGGGGCTAAGGCAGCGGCCTGGGCACTGGCACCGTGGGGCCACTCATGGGGAATATCGTGGGTGCGAATAGCCACATCGATTTCCATGCCGGGAGCCATATGTTCGCCCATAATTTCCGTGACGTCGCCAATGGCTTGGTTACGCTTATTGGGCTGATGGGTAATGCTCACCACCACATACTGGCCGTGTTTGGCTTGCAACACGCAGTCGGCTGAAATAAGAATGTCTTGGCTTATGCGTTGGTTGTCTGGGCGTACAAAGCAAATGCCGTTTTCTTTGGTTAAGCGCCCTACTACCTGATGGGTGTTGCGCTCGGTCACTTCAACAATGGCACCTTCGCTGCGGCCTCTACGATCGACACCAGTAACGCGAGCTAAAGCCTTGTCGCCGTCAATCACAGCGCGCATTTGGCGGTGGCTCAAGAACAAGTCATCACCACCGGCATCGGGCTTGAGAAAGCCAAAACCATCACGGTGGCCAATAATACGACCCAAAATAAGGTCCATCTTATTAATGGCGCCATAGGCGCCCTTACGGTCGCTGATCAGCTGACCATCACGCTCCATAGCCCGCAAGCGGCGGCGTAAAGCTTCTACATCCTCCGCCTCAAACAAGGATAGTTCAAAACTAATTTGCTTGAGAGTGGCCGGGCCACTGCGGTCACGCAAATGATCCATGATAAATTCACGGCTCGGAATGGGGTTGTCGTACTTTTGTGCCTCACGCTGAGCGTGAGGATCGTCAATCTTTGTCATTTTTTCCTAGGCGCCAAAAGGATGGCGTTTAATAATGGTTTCTACCCGATCAGGACCGGTGGAAATAATGTCCACGGGGGCTTCGATCAGCTTTTCGATGCGGGCAATGTAGGCCAAAGCAGCCGCTGGTAATTCAGCTTCTGTTTGTGCACCTACGGTGGATTCACTCCAGCCCGCCATGGTTTCGTATATGGGTGTAACGGCGGCAAAGCCTTCGGCATCACTTGGGCATGACACGGCATTGCCGTTAGCGTCGTGGTAGGCCACACACAGATTAATTTCATCCATGCCGTCCAACACGTCAAGCTTAGTCAAACAAATGCCCGACACGCTGTTAATTTGAATGGCGTGCTTCAGGGCCACGGCATCAAACCAACCACAACGACGTGGGCGGCCTGTGGTGGCACCAAATTCATGCCCACGCTTGGCTAAGCCTGCGCCCGCTTCACAGAACAATTCGGTGGGGAATGGGCCACTGCCTACACGGGTAGTGTAAGCCTTGGTGATACCCAAAATGTAATCCAGGTACAAAGGCCCAAAGCCAGAACCTGTAGCCGTGCCACCAGCCGTGGTATTGGACGAGGTCACATAAGGGTAGGTGCCGTGATCAATGTCGAGTAAGGTGCCTTGTGCACCTTCAAACATAATGTCTGCACCGGCCCGGCGCAAGTCGTGAAGTTCGGCCGTTACGTCGGTGAACATGGCTTTAATTTGCTCAACCTGTTCCAGTGCCGTAGCCAATACTTCATCATAATCTAACGGCTTAACGCGGTAGAAGTTCTGCAATACAAAGTTATGGTAGGTCATTACTTCTTTAAGCTTTACCGCAAAACGTTCTGGGTCGAGCAAATCACCTAAACGTAACCCACGACGGGCTACTTTGTCTTCGTAAGCTGGGCCAATGCCGCGGCCTGTAGTGCCAATTTTTTCTTCGCCACGGGCCAGTTCACGGGCTTGATCTAGGGCAATGTGGTAAGGCAAGATTAACGGGCATGCGGTACTGATACGCAAGCGCTCACGCACTGGAATACCACGCTCTTCAAGCTCGCCCATTTCCTTAAGTAAAGCGTCCATAGCAACAACAACACCGTTGCCAATGAAGCAGGTAACATTGCTACGCAAGATGCCAGATGGAATCAAATGCAAGACGGTCTTCTCGCCATCTATAACCAAGGTGTGTCCGGCATTGTGGCCACCTTGAAAACGCACCACTGCCGTGGCCTGATCGGTGAGTAAATCAACGATCTTACCTTTGCCTTCATCACCCCATTGGGTGCCTAAAACGACGACATTCTTACCCATAACAATTTGCTCTAGTTTGTTGCTGCTAGACGTGAAATCACGCCAAATATTAAAATTAATAGCCTACTGTGACCGACTTCGATCTACAGTGCCTCAATGTGCCAAGCATCGTTGTGCCAAACTAACTGGCGTGAACATTGCTCTGGCTTAGTCTGGGGGGCCAGTTGCGCCACTAGACGCTGGCCCTGCTGGCGCAATTCTGATTGCGTTTGCCATAGCTGCTGGCGCTGCGTGGCCGACAAGGCAGTTTCAAATGGCATGGCAATACCATCGGCTACCGATAGCGCCTGGTCTGAAAGTTCAGCCAGTATTTTTAAGTCGGCGCTAAAGCCCGTAGCCGGGCGGGCGCGGCCAAATACCTTGCCAATATCGTCGTAACGGCCACCCTTGGCAATCGCTTGACCAAAGGCCGGCGTTAAGGCAGCAAACACCACGCCTGTGTGATATTCATAACCGCGTAGCTCTGCTAAATCAAAGTACAGTGTCACTTGTGGAAAGCGAGCACTGATAGCAGCGGCTAAGTCTGCTAAGTAAACAATAGCCTGGCTTACTTGAGCCGACACATTGCCAAACACTGTGAGTGCTTGGTCTAAAATTTGGGTTTCGCCGTACAAGCGCGGCAACTGTTGCAACATCGTCTTGTTGGCATCGGTTAAATCCATGCCCTCCACTAGGGCATCGATATCGGCCACAGCCTTGCTCTGCAGCAAGTTAAACAGATCACGCTCGTCTTCTGTGTCCAAACCAATAGCGTCAATCAAACCACGGTAAATACCTACATGACCTAGGTCTAGGGTAACGGGGTGTTTAATATCCACACTGGTTAAGGTGGCTAACATCAAGCTAATGACTTCTAAATCACTTTCAATGCCGGCGTGGCCATAAAGCTCAACACCCACCTGTAAGGGGCTTCGAGATGCCAGAGGGTTGGCCGCGCTAGTATGTAATACGGTGTTGGAATAACACAGGCGGTTAATGCCTTGGCAATCGATACTATGGGCATCAATGCGTGCAACCTGGGGCGTAATATCAGCCCGAATGCCCATGGTGCGACCGGTCTTTTGGTCGATCACCTTAAAGGTTGCAAGGTCTAAATCATCACCCGTGCCAATCAATAGTGAATCAATGTATTCAATCAGCGGCGGCATAACCAAGTTGTAGCCCCACGCCTGATAAAGGTCCACCACGGATCGGCGCAAGCCCTCTATGCGGGCGGCTTCGGGTGGAAGTACTTCTTTTACGCCATCAGGCAGTAACCAACGATTTGCTCGACTCATGTGAGTTCCTGTTTCCACAATCTAAGCGGTATGATCAGCGCACTAGTAACAATAAACCTAGGCCTAAGAGCATGCTTACTAAACCCAAAAGGCGCATATGACGATCGCTCACCTGGGCCAACTGAACTACCAGTTTACGCCACCTTTGGGGGTATAAAAAAGGCAAAATGCCTTCCATGATGAGCATTAAACAAAAAGCCACCAATAGAGTGTGGAGTAATTCATTCATGGTTGTTTATTAATGCTGCAAACACAAAAAAACCGAGCATCATACGGCCCGTCGCGGACCCTACTTCTCGGTTAAGCAATTGTACTGTGTTTGCTGGTAAATAACTAGCCCTCGCAAGGGCAAGAAAATGCCATTGTGAGCGCCACACGGATGTAGCTTAGTCAAGCAACCCAAAGACCGAGGCCTTGGATTGCTTCGCTACGCTCGCAATGACAACGAGCACTCTTAGCTTACTTTAAAGTGGATTGCTTCATGTACTTAAAGAACTCGCTATCGGGTTCAATCAGCATAATGTTGGAACCATTACCAAAGGTCTTACGGTAGGCATCTAAGCTACGATAAAAGCTGTAAAACTCTGGATCCTGATTAAACGCAGCCGCATAGGTGGCCGCCGCGATGGCGTCGCCGTCACCACGAACCAATTCTGATTCGCGATAAGCATTAGCCTCGATAATCGTTTCCTGGCGATCAGCGTCGGCACGAATACCTTCGGCCAATTCCTTACCTTTGGAACGTAGCTCGCGGGCTTCACGCTCACGCTCGGTACGCATACGACCATACACAGACTCACTCACCTCTTGCGGCAAGTCGATGCGCTTAACCCGCACGTCTACCACTTCGATGCCCATATCGGTCATAACCACTTGATTGAGCTGTTCGCGCAGCTCAATCATCAGCTCATCGCGCTCACCAGAAACCACTTCGGTTAGCGTGCGCTGACCAAACTGGTTACGTAGGCCAGTGTCCACACGGGAAGCCAATAATTTGGATGCGGTGAATTCATCGCCCGACGTAGCGGTGTAGTAAACGGCTACGTCCTTGATACGCCATTTTACAAACGAATCAACAATCAAAGCCTTCTTTTCTAGGGTTAAATAACGCTGTGGGCGAGCATCCAAGGTTAATACACGGGCATCAAACAAACGCACGGTGTTAACAAAGGGGATCTTGAAGTGCAAACCAGGTTGAATATCAAACCGCACCACTTCACCAAACTTAAGCATGATGGCACGCTCGGTTTCCTTCACTACAAACAAGGAGCTTGAGGCAACAAGCAATGCCACAAACAAACCAATTAAGGTCATTAAAGTACGAGTAGCCATGTTAACGAGACTCCCTTGAAGATGTACCCGAGGTACCTTGTGTCAGCCGCTGAATTACACGGTTGGTGATTTCATCTATAGTGCTAGAAGACACATTAGCGCCTAAACCTGTACTAGAACGCAATGATTGGTTCTGCATGATTTGATCAAGCGGCAGTACCATCATGTTGTTGCCGCCTTTAACGTCAACCATCACTTTAGACGTATTAGAATACACGTCTTCCATGGCCACTAAGTAGAGGCGCTCACGGGTCACTTCTGGGGCTTTTTGGTATTCCGTTAGCAACTTAGTGAAGCGCATTGCTTCACCTTGTGCGCGGGCCACCACTTGTGCACGATAGGCTAACGCCTCTTCTCTTACACGCTGGGCACGGCCACGGGATTCGGGGACAATACCGTTGGCGTAGGCTTGGGCTTCATTTTTCACGCGCTGCTCGTCTTCACGGGCCTTGATAACGTCATCAAAGGCGGCTTGCACCTGAGACGGCGCGGCGGTATTTTCAATGTTCACTTTGATGACCATTATACCAGTTTTGTAAGCATCCAAGTAACCTTGTAAACGCTGCTCAATGTCTAACGCTAACAAAGCACGGCCTTCGGTAAGCACCGAGTGCATTTCCGAACCACCAACCACATGACGCAAAGCGCTTTCTGTAGCTTGTAGCAAACTGGATTCAGGATTACGTACTTCTAGCAAGAAATCCTTTGGGCTAGACACCACGTATTGTACAGATAAGCCAACTTCAACGATGTTTTCGTCTTCCGTCAACATTAAGGAGCGGTGATCAACGTTACGTACGGCGGTAACATTCACCTTGGTCACACTGTCCAACAAAGGTGGGTTCCAGTGCAAGCCAGGCTGTACAGTTTCCGTGTATTTGCCGAAGCGTAAAACCACAGCTCGTTCTTGTTGGTCAACGGTATAGAGGCCCATGCCAGCCCAAAGTACTAGTACTACCGCAGCGCCAAAGCCGATAAGCTTGCCACTGGATGCGGGGGTACCGCCTGAGCCGTCAGATTGTTTATTACCAGAACCACCAAACAAGCCACCGAACTTTTCGATTAGCTTAGCGAGTGCTTCGTCCAGATCAGGTGGTCCCTGATCTTGTCCGTTTGGACGGCGATTGCCACCCCATGGATCTTGGTCTTTACCGTTATTACCCGGTTCATTCCAGGCCATAAACTTCTCCTGATTATTGCTTTTAAGTTGTCATTCAGTCCCAAGGGTTAGATGGCTTGCCCACAAAGGGGGTTGCATCCATTCCCAAATGACTCAATGTTTGTAAAAAATCTCGCTTTTGCAAGCGTACGTCCAATACCATTTGGCCTTGGTCGCTAGTACTTTCTTTCTCTACCGCACCTTGGGCATAAAGCTGAGCCCGTAAATTACCATACTGTGGCTCTAACACAATCTGTTGGGCAAAAATTTCTCCGCCTAAGCGCTCACTAATGGCTTGTACTAGCAGCTCAACGCCTTCACCGGTTAGAGCGCTCAACCAAACGCGCCTTGGCACCCCATAGCCATCGCGATCAATACGCGCGGGGCAATCTTCAAGCACATCGATTTTGTTGTAGACCATTAAATGGGGCAACTCATCGGCATCTATTTCGCTCAACACCGATTGCACTTCTTCGATATTGTCGTCCCGCTTTTCGTCGCTGGCGTCCACCAAGTGCAACAACAAAGTGGCTTCCGCTGTTTCTTGCAAGGTTGCCCGGAAGGCATCCACTAATTTGTGGGGCAAGTGACGAATAAAACCCACGGTATCAACCAAGATAGTGGGGCCGACATCTTTAATTGCAAGGCGTCTAAAAGTTGGATCTAACGTAGCGAACAACTGGTCGGCAGCGTACACCTCGGCCACAGTCATGCGATTAAACAAACTCGATTTGCCGGCGTTGGTATAGCCCACCAAAGAAATGGTTGGCACCTCTGCACGCCTGCGAGCGCGACGACCCTGCTCACGTTGTTTCCGAACCTTACCTAAACGCTTCAAAATAGTATTAATGCGCACCCGCAATAAGCGCCGGTCCGTCTCTAACTGGGTTTCACCCGGGCCACGTAAACCAATACCGCCTTTTTGGCGCTCTAGGTGAGTCCAACCACGTACCAGACGCGTAGACATGTGCTCTAACTGTGCCAGCTCAACTTGCAACTTACCTTCGTGGGTACGAGCTCGCTGGGCAAAAATGTCAAGAATTAGCCCGGTACGGTCTATGACTCGGCACTGCAATTCGTGCTCTAAGTTACGCTCCTGGCCTGGGCTTAAGGAGTGGTTAAAGATAACAATTTCGGCTTCGTGCTGTTCAACCGCTTGCTTAATTTCTTCCACCTTACCCGAGCCTACATAGGTCTTTGGGTGGGGTGTAGAACGAGAACCACCGATGGTTTCAAGGGGGTCAGCGCCGGCAGAATACACCAGCTCTTTTAATTCATTAGCGTCTTCGCGCTCGCCTTCTTGACCCATCTCTAGGTGTACAAGAATCGCACGTTCGCCGGCTTTGTGACGTTCAAAAAACAAGGAGTAGGCCTAAATCAAGGCGAGCACCTAAAGTTGCTCGTTGGGGGTGCATAAAAACTAACAAGACTAGTCTAGCTCATCTTCGGTTGGCATTTTAACTGGGCGCGAAGGCACTACAGTTGAAATGGCATGTTTGTAAACCATTTGAGAAACGGTGTTTTTCAACAAAATTACAAACTGATCAAAAGATTCGATCTGACCCTGTAACTTGATACCGTTAACCAAAAAAATAGAAACCGGTACCCGCTCCTTGCGCAATACGTTGAGGTAAGGGTCTTGTAAGGTATGCCCTTTCGACATGGTAACTCCTTGTGTCATTAGTCTAACTACAAATTATAGCTAGAATGGCAATAATGGGTAAAATAATCATCTACTGCAAGGCATTTTACGCCTGTTTTACATTAAGGAAGGTCTGCAGCATCCCCTAATCTTGTATTCTATCGAATAATTGCAAAACATTGAATGTAAATTTTGCATCTAAGCTATCAAACACTTGCAAATCAGGCCAACTACGCAGCCAAGTCAATTGCCGTTTGGCCAACTGTCGGGTGGCCACTATACCTTTATGTACCATGGTGTCGTAATCAATGGTGCCCTCTAAGTACTGCCACATTTGTCGATAACCCACGCAGCGCATAGATGGCAGATTCAGATGTAGGTCCCCGCGCTGCATAAAGGCGGCCACTTCGGCTTCAAAATTTTGCTCTAGCATCATCATAAACCGCTGTTCAATACGACGATGTAATAGTGCTCGATCGGGAGGCCAAACACCGATCGACGTCACCTCATAGGGCAGTTGTTGCTGTTGCTGCCGCGCCCAATGGCTGGTCAAAGTTTCACCGCTAAGTAAATACACTTCCATGGCCCGGGTAATACGTTGTGGATCGGTGGCGTTAATGCGCGCACCCGCTACTGGGTCTACCACACATAAACGCGCATGCAAGGCAGCTAAACCATGCTCAGCAATATCCGCTTCCAACTGAGCCCGCATAACGGGATCCGATTCAGGCAAGGGTGCCAAACCCTGCATCAGGGCTTTGTAATACATCATAGTGCCCCCCACCAATAAAGGCACTTTGCCACGCTGAGTGATTTGCTGCATCAGCACCAAAGCGTCGCACCGAAACTCGGCGGCAGAGTACGCCTCTGCGGCATCGCATATATCAATCAAATGGTGAGGCGCTAGGGCCAGGGTAGCGGCATCGGGTTTAGCACTGCCTATATTCATATCTCGATAAATAAGCGCCGAATCCACCGATATAATCTCACAAGCACGGCGCTGCACTAGCTCCACCGCTAAATCGGTTTTACCTGCAGCCGTTGGCCCCATAAGAAAAATAGCCGTTGGCAGCGGGTTAGCAGACACTATTATTGACCCCGCATAAATAGCTTATCCAGCTCAGACAAACTCAACTGAGTCCAGGTGGGGCGGCCATGATTACATTGCCCACTGCGCTCGGTCACTTCCATATCCCGCAGCAGAGCATTCATTTCCACATGATTCAGACGTCGGTTAGCACGCACCGCACCATGACAAGCCATAGTGCCTAACAGCTCATTGTGGGCGGCACGAATACGATCGCTACTACCAAAGGTAACTACGTCGGCCAACACGTCTCTTACTAACTGCTCAACATTGGCATGTTGCAATAAACTAGGCACCTGCCGTACCACTAAATTTTCAGTGCCAACCCGATCAATGACAAAACCCAACTCGGTAAACACATCCTGCACTTCTTCCACTTGATCAGCTTCGCGGGAACTCACGGCCATGGCAATAGGCACCAATAATGGCTGCGCCTTGATGCCTTGCTGAGCCCAAGAAATTTTCATCTTTTCATAAACAATACGTTCATGGGCGGCGTGCATGTCTACCAATACTAAACCTTGGGCATTTTCCGACAATATATAAATGCCATGCAACTGGGCCACTGCAAAGCCTAGGGGCGGCATTTGTCCGGCCTGGGCAGCTTGATCAAGGGGCTGATCACCTTTTCTGTCCATGCCGTTGTGCAAATTGGCATACACCTTGGATTGCTCTTGCATTTGCATGGGCGAGGGCTGATTTAACTGCGATTGCCATGCCTGTGTTTGATAGCCCGTCTCAGGCTGGCGCAAATCCACTTGGGTTTGGCCGCTAAACACACCCGCCTCCAAGCCTTGCGCTAACGGCTGATTTGAGGCAATACCTAGCTGCGCAAGCCCACCGCCAGTGGGTATTACTGGCCGCACCTCGGCCAAGGCTTTATGCAGACTACGGAAAATAAAATCATGCACTAAGCGGCCATCACGAAAGCGCACTTCATACTTAGTAGGGTGCACGTTAACATCCACGTTAGCCGAGTCTAATTCAAGGTAAAGCACAAACGCTGGATGGCGGCCATGGTAGAGTACATCGCGGTAGGCCTGACGCACGGCATGACCCACTAGCTTGTCGCGCACCACCCGGCCATTAACAAAAAAGTATTGCAAATCTGCCTGACTGCGAGAAAAAGTTGGCAACCCAACCCAACCCCATAAACGTAGCCCTGGCGCCTCCATTTCAATGTGTAAAGCTTGCTGCATAAAGGCAGGTCCACACACACTGGCCACACGTTTTTCTTGTGCAACTTGAGTGTCTGCCGGGCGTAAACTGTGGATCACTTTTTGATTATGCGTAAGGTTAAAAGCCACATCAAAACGGCTCAAGGCCAAACGCTTAATGACTTCTTCTAGGTGACCAAATTCGGTTTTTTCGGTACGTAAAAACTTACGTCGGGCGGGGGTATTAAAAAATAGATCGCGCACTTCTACGCTAGTGCCTATGGGGTGAGCCGCAGGCTGCAACTGCGCGTCCATATCGCGACCCTGCGTGGTCACCTGCCAGGCACTGTCTTGCTGATCAACATTGGAGGTGAGGGTAAGGCGCGACACAGAACTAACACTCGCCAAAGCTTCACCGCGAAAACCTAAGCTGCGCACCGATTCTAAATCATCTAAGCTGCTAATTTTACTTGTTGCATGGCGGCTTAAGGCCAGGGCTAAATCTTGTTTACCAATACCACTGCCATTATCACGCACGCGCATTAGCTTAACACCACCCTGCTCCACTTCCACATCCACTTTGGTGGCGTTGGCATCAAGGCAATTTTCCAACAATTCCTTAATCACCGAAGCCGGCCTTTCCACCACTTCTCCGGCAGCAATTTGGTTCGCTAATCTAGGGCTAAGTTGGTGAATTTTTGCGCTCATAATTTGGCTCTTGTTGGCACTCTAGTCGGCTAGCTAGCTGGAATAGTCAATGTTTTACCCACCCTAAGGGTGGATTTAGTGGTCATTTTATTGGCCTCCCGCAAGCGTTTGACACTGGTGTCAAAACGCATGGCAATGGCCGACAAAGTGTCCCCCGACACTACCTTATAGGAGCGCAACTTGCGCTTAGCTTCAACCACCGAAGCAATATAGGTATTAGCTACCGGGTGGCTATAAAAGTAGCTTTTTAAGCCTTTAAATATGGCATTTGCCATTTTCTTTTGGAATGCCTTAGTGCGTAATCTGGCCGCTTCTTGAGGATTAGAAATAAAACCAGTCTCTACTAAAATCGAGGGCACATCGGGTGATTTAAGCACCACAAAACCGGCCTTTTCCACCTGCTTTTTATGTAACCTGGCAATTTTTCCCATGTTACTCAGCACCTCTCGAGCAACGCCTTGGCCAGTGCTTTGACTATAGTTCATGGACATGTCTAACAGCGTTTTGACCAGATTCTCATCCTTATCTTCTAGGCTCACGCCGCCTATGCCACCAATTAAGTCTGCATTATTTTCTGTTTGCGCCAACCAACGGCCCATCTCGCTAGACGCACCATGCGAAGAGAGGGTCCATACGGATGCGCCCCTGGCTTTACTACTCTTAAAGGAGTCTGCATGAACTGAGATCAGTAAATCGGCATTGGCTTTACGAGCCTTTTGGGTACGCGCCCTTAAGCTAATATAATAATCACCAGTACGGGTTAATATCGCTTCAAAGCCAGGTTCTTTGTTAATCAGAGCTTGCAGCTGTTTAGAAATACCCAGCACCACATGCTTTTCAAGCAATTTACGGCCACCAAACTTGGGTCCAAGGGCACCAGGGTCTTCGCCGCCGTGGCCTGCGTCAATAGCAATAACAATGTCACGCTGACTCTGTAGTAAAGTTAAACTACTCAAGGTGGTAGTTTGCGGCTGGGCTGGCTTAATGACAGCACCTTTAGTAGGGATCACCAGCTGCTTATAGTCAAACAAGTCCACCACTAAACGATGGCCATAGCTCGCGTTGGGCGGCAAGGTAAAAACTTTGTGGCTAACTTTGTAAGCCAAATCCAACACCAGCCTTAACTTATTATCACCACGCTGACTGGAACGAACCGCTCGCACAGGGCTTTTACTAAAATCGAGTTTGGCGACAGACGTGACAAGGAGGCTCTTATCTATATCGATCACCAACCGGTCTGGCTTGGTTAAGGTAATCAGCTCAAAGGTAACGGAACCACTAATGTCAAACACCAGACGGGTATTATCGGGGGCGGGCCAAATACGGATATTTTCTATTTTAGCGGCCCCGGCAGAAAACCCTAAGCCACACAATAACACCAACAGCAGGGGCCTCACGCTCAGCACAAATTTCATGCCTGGGCCTGCTGTAGTTGTTGCCGTAGTTGCCCTATAACGCCGCTGCCTAGCTTACTGCCCGCAACAAAGGCTAGGCTACGGCCACGCCCAGCACTGGTGATGCTAACCTCAACATCCGCAGCCGGAAGGTAACCCGCACCTTTGTCGGGCCACTCAATTACATTAATCGCATGCTCATCAAAGTAATCACGAATACCAAGATACTCTAATTCTTCCCCGTGGCCGAGCCGATACAAATCAAAATGATTCACCCTATGGGAACCCAACTGATAGGGTTCCACCAAAGTGTAGGTCGGACTTTTAGCCGCACCTTGGTGGCCAAAATGACGTAATACTCCGCGCGTAAAGGTAGTTTTACCCATGCCTAAATTACCCTGCAAAAACACCACGCAGCCTTGCTGTGGCTGCGCCAGCGCTTGACCAAACTGCTTGCCCAAAGCCACCATTGCGTCTTCACCGTGGGCTTGAATTTGGTACTCTTGGGTCATGGGTCGGGCTGTCCTAATAAATAACTAAAGTAATAGCAGTGCAATATAGCCTAAAAGCGTGGTAAAAATCGCCTTTTATGGGGGTATTTCATTGGTTTTATGGCATTTTTTAAAGATTCACTTTGTTCTAGTAGGGTAGAATAGCAGCCATGCCCGAGTTTCATTCGTCCCACCCACCCACACCGCCTGCCAGCCCTTCTGTTGGCCAGGTTCTGAGCAGCCAACAACTGGCCGAGCTAGCCTTGCGCATCAAACAGCTATCAACACAGTTTGGCTTTGCCGACTGTGGCATTACTGACACCCACAACGAAGCCGCCGGCGAGCGCCTAAACCAGTGGCTAGAGCTGGGTTACCAAGCCGACATGGATTACATGGGCAAGCATGGCAGCATGCGCTACCGGGCCGAAGAACTGGTGCCCGGCACCCAGCGTATTATCTGTTTACGCATGGATTACCTAGACCCAAAACTCACCACCCTCAGCACCTTAGAAGATGCCGAGCAGGCGTATATTGCGCGCTACGCCCTTGGCCGCGATTACCATAAACTAGTGCGCAAACGCCTAGCCCAACTGGCCAAAGCCATCGAACAATTAATTGGCCCTTTTGGCCATAGGGTGTTTGTTGACAGTGCCCCAGTGCTAGAAAAACCCTTAGCCCAAAAGGCAGGTTTAGGCTGGCAAGGCAAACACAGCCTACTCATTAACCGCAAGCAAGGCTCATGGTTTGTATTGGGGGAAATATTTGTAGACCTAGCTCTGCCTATTGACGAGCCCTACGAAAAAGACCATTGCAGCCGCTGCGAATCCTGCATGACCGTTTGCCCCACGGCGGCATTCCCACAGCCTTATGTATTAAACGCCAAACGTTGCATTGCTTACCTCACTATTGAGCACAAGGGCAGTATAAGTGAAGAACTAAGGCCACTGATGGGCAACCGGGTGTTTGGTTGCGATGACTGCCAACTGGCGTGCCCCTGGAACCGCTCCCCTAGCGCCACTCAAGAAGATGACTTTAAACCGCGCCATAATTTGGACCAAAGCCAGCTGGCCGAACTGATTACCTGGACTGAACAAGAGTTTCTCAAACGCACCGAAGGCTCCCCCATAAGACGAGCAGGCTTTAAGGGCTGGCAACGCAATTTAGCCATAGGCTTAGGCAATGGCCCAGCCACCGAGGCTGCGATTGCAGCTTTGGCTAGCCAAAGCCCAAATGCATCCACCATGGTGCAAGAACACATCAACTGGGCCTTAGCCCAACTGCAGCAAAGAAAAATGCAACACATAGGCATCACCCAACTGCCTCTACGTGAACATTTGGGTAGCAAACTTAAACACTTAAATTAGCCTAGCAACTGAAGCTTTATGCTAAGCGCAAAAAATGCTCTCGGTAGTAAGCCATTTCGGCAATAGAGTCACGAATGTCATCTAAGGCCAAATGGCTACCGTCTTTTTTAAGGCCCTTGAGCAGCTCTGGGCGCCAGCGGCTAGCCAGCTCTTTGAGGGTGCTAACATCAAGGTTACGATAGTGAAAATAAGCTTCAAGCGCAGGCATATATTTAACTAAAAAACGCCGATCTTGACCTATGCTATTACCACACATGGGCGAATGCCCGCTCTCTATCAGGGAGTTCAAAAAAGCTATGGTTTGTTGTTCGGCTTGAGCACAGCTGGTTTTACTTTCTCGCACTCTTTGGGTCAAGCCAGACTTACCATGCTGATTAATACACCACTCGTTCATATTGGCGAGCACCGTGTCGCTTTGATGAATAACTAAGGATGGGCCTTCTGCCAAAACATTAAGCTGAGCATCAGTAACAATAGTGGCAATTTCTATAATCACGTCTTGCTCTGGGTCTAGCCCAGTCATTTCTAGGTCTAGCCAGATAAGGTTTTGCGGGTGTTTCACAAGAAAATTCTCGTCAATTAGTTTGATAAACTGAATTATGCCTCACTTCACGGTAGAATAAAGCCTTTCCACATTATCACGCACATATATTCTTAATGGCCAAACGCAAATTGACCCGCCGCCAACAGTGGCAAATAGACAAAGTACAAGAGGAACGTCGCAGCCGTGCTAACAAGCAAGACGGCGCCATAGAGCAAGCCATTGAGCACGGCGATTTATCGGCGGAACAATTAGGCTTGATTATTGCCCACTATGGCTCGTTGATCGACGTTGAAGCCATGCAAGGCCGACACAAAGGCCAAATTTTCCGCTGTAAAATTCGCTCAAACTTGGGGTTTTTAGTTACCGGAGACAAGGTTTCTTGGCGTCAGGGTGCCGATGACAGTGGCGTAATTGTAGCTCGGGATGAACGTAACAGCATCCTCAGCCGGCCTAACAAGTATGGCGATCTCAAGCCAGTTGCAGCCAACATTGATCAGATCGTTGTAACATTTGCGCCCAAACCTTATGCCCACGCCAACCTCATAGACCGTTATTTGGTAGCCGCAGAAGCCAGCGATATTGAGCCCATTTTATTACTCAACAAAACCGATATATTGGATGAAGAAGCACAGGCCCACATAGAGCCTATGCTCGCTCGTTATGCCAAGTTGGGTTATCGCATCATCCGCGCTTCCACTCAAAGCCTTGACGGCCTAGAAGCATTGCATGCCACACTAGATCAAAAGATAAGTGTATTTGTGGGCCAGTCTGGCGTAGGAAAATCCAGCTTGGTGAACGTGCTGCTCCCCGGTGTAGACATCAAAACCTTGCCTTTGTCGGAGCAAACCAACAAAGGCGTACACACCACCACTACGGCTAAATTGTTTCACTTGCCAAACGGCGGCCAGCTTATAGACTCCCCTGGCATTCGTGAATTTGGCCTATGGCACATGGACACAGCCACCTTACTCGAAGGCTTTATAGAATTTAGACCCTACTTAGGCTATTGCAAATTTAGCGATTGCAGCCACGAACATGAACCGGCTTGCGCTCTATTAAAAGCTTTGGAAGATGGCCACATTGACCCAGTACGCATGGCTAGTTTTCAACACATTAAAGCGTCCTTAGACGATTTCACCACACACAACTAGGAATACACCAATGGGCGAGCGGCTATTTATTGTAATGCAGTACCTGCTGCCACAGCATTTAATTTCACGTTTTGTGGGTATGCTCGCGGCCAGTGAGTTGGTTATTGTCAAAGACACCCTGATCAACTTATTTATTAAGCGCTTTAAGGTCAACATGAACGAAGCACAGCGCCAGCATGCAAAAGAGTTTGCCAGCTTTAACGATTTTTTTACCCGCAGCCTCAAACCCGATGCGCGCATAATCGACACCAACTCAAAGCACCTGGCCTGCCCGGTGGACGGTGCCATCAGCCAGCTGGGCAGCATCAATGACCAAAACTTATTCCAAGCCAAGGGCCACGAATTTGACCTCACCAAACTATTGGGTGGCAATAGTGAGTTAGCCAAGCCATTCATCGACGGTGAGTTTGCCACTATTTACCTTGCACCCAAAGATTATCATCGCATCCACATGCCCTGTGATGGCACATTAACCCATATGGTGCACGTGCCAGGCCAGCTGTTTTCGGTTAACCAAGCCACGGCCTCAAAAGTACCCAATTTATTTGCCCGTAACGAGCGGGTAGTCACCATATTCAATACCGAGTTCGGTCCCATGGCAATGGTGCTAGTAGGCGCAATGATTGTGGCCAGCGTAGAAACTACATGGGCAGGCTTAGTTTGTCCGCAGGGTAAAACCGTACGCCAGTTCAACTACGCCAAGCAAAAAGCTATTAAACTCAAAAAAGGCGAGGAAATGGGCCGCTTTAAACTCGGTTCAACAGTAATCGTCTGCTTACCTAAAGGCGTAAACCAGTGGCCCCAAGAGCTCAGCCCTGGCACCACCACCCGCTTAGGCCAAATGTTTGCCACGCTAAGCTAATACCGAACAGACTCAGGCTAAGGGGTGATTAAATGCCATGACTTTGGCAATGTCTGTTGCCCCCAAGGCCACCATCAACAAACGTTCAATACCTAAAGCCACGCCCGAGCAATCGGGCAAGCCTGCTTGCAGGGCTTGAATCAAGCGCACATCAGGTGTCATGGAGCCCTTAGCCAAGCTTTCACGGGCCTGGTTATCAGCTGCAAAACGCCGCTCTTGCTCGGCAGCATCGGTAAGCTCGTGATAGCCATTGGCCAGCTCAACACCATTAATGTACAGCTCAAAGCGCCGAGCCACCTGCGTGCCTTGCTCATCCTTAGCTAACCGCGCCAAGGCGGCTTGGCTAGCTGGGTAGTCGTAAATAAAGCAGGCTTTTGGCAATGCGGGTTCTATGCAGTGGCTCATTAATAAGTCGAGCCAAATGTCCCGCGGTGTGGGTTCATGCAGCGCAATGTCCACATGCTTTAAGGCACAGGTTTTAACTTCCTCATCGCTTGCAGCGTGGGGATCTAGGTCTAAGATGTTAATAAAGGCCTGCCTATAGCTCCAGTAATGCCATTGCAGCGAGCCTAAGCTTGGGGTGAGCAGCAAGTCTATTAATTGCGCCACTTCGCGCATCAGCTGGTGCAAATAAAAATCTAGCCGATACCATTCTAGCAACGTGAATTCGGGGTTATGCCGGCGCCCTACTTCACCATTGCGAAAAGCCTTAGCAATTTGGAATATATCGCCGCTACCTGCCGCTAACAAACGCTTCATGGCATATTCTGGTGACGACATAAGCCACATGGAGTGACTTGAGTCAGACCCATCGGGAGTAAACTGCACGCCAATAGAATCAATATGAGGGTCTGACACCCCGTAATGGGACATTACGGGGGTATCTACTTCGAGCAAATTTCGGTCGCTAAAAAACTGCCTAATTTGGCCTAACACCAAGGCGCGTTGCCTAAGTGTTGTTATGGCTGCACTGGGTTGCCACTGCATGTTAACTCAACGCAAAGCTCAACAAGTTTATGCCCGGCTAACGTATTCACCAGAACGGGTGTCAATTTTTAACACTTCGCCTTGCTCAATAAATAGTGGTACCCGCACGGTGGCACCGGTAGCCAAAATGGCAGGCTTGCTGCCGCCTTGAGCTGTGTCGCCTTTAAGCCCTGGGTCTGTTTCGGTAACCACCAGATCAACAAAATTAGGGGCTGCAATCGCCAAAGGTGCATCGTTCCACAAGGTTACAATGTAAACTTCTTGTTCTTTAAGCCACTTAATGCAGTCGCCTACGGCATTGGCGTCGGCACCATATTGTTCATACGAACCGTCTACCATCATGAAATGCCAAAACTCACCATCGGTGTAGAGGTATTCCATATTGCGATCCATTACATCTGCAGCTTCAATAGACTCGCCAGACTTAAAGGTACGGTCCCAAACACGGCCAGTTTTCAAGTTTTTCATACGTACGCGGGTAAAGGCCTGACCCTTACCGGGTTTAACAAACTCCACATCTACCATTGAACATGGATCGCCTTCCAGCATTACTTTAAGGCCAGATTTAAATTCGTTGCTGCTATAATTAGCCATTTTATTGCTCTACTAAAATAAACATCGGAAATAATGCCGCCTATGATACCGCAAAGCACAGCCCAAGTTGAACCACTAAGCTTGATAAAGCAGACCGAAGCACAAAGTGATTGGCGCACCCAGCTACGTCAAGCCTACCGCAGCCCGGCACAACTGCTTGCCGCCTTGGATTTTAGTGCCGAAGAAATAACTACCATGGTGGCTAAAGATCAGGGGTTTAGCACTCTGGTGCCCCAGGCCTTTGTGCAAAAAATGCGTAAGCAAGATGCCCAGGATCCTTTGCTGTTACAGGTTCTACCCCAGGTTAAAGAAGCTCTTGAAGACCCCGGCTTTAATGCCGACCCGCTAGAGGAAGCCAACTACAACCCACAACCTGGCATTGTGCATAAATATAAGGGTCGTGCCCTGCTGATTGCAGCCAGCCATTGCGCCATTAACTGCCGCTACTGCTTCCGCCGTCATTACCCTTATGGCGAACAAAAGCTAGCCCGCAGCGAGTGGCAACAAAGCTTAAACTACATTGAAGACAAAAAAGACATTGAAGAAATCATACTCAGCGGTGGCGATCCACTAGCCCTTACAGACAGCCATTTATTTGAGCTTATCGATGCCATCGAAGCTATACCCCACGTTAAACGCTTGCGCATTCACAGCCGCTTGCCCATTGTCTTGCCCGACCGCATCACCCTAGAATTGTGCCAGCGCTTAGCCAGTTCTAGGCTGCAGTGCGTTATGGTGGTGCATGCCAACCATGCTAATGAACTAGGTGTAGATGTAGCCAAAGCTTGCGAACTACTGCGCCAGCATAAGGTACAACTGCTCAACCAAAGTGTGCTGTTAGCCCAAATTAACGACAATTTAACCTGCCTCAAACAGCTCAGCGAGCGGCTGTTTGAATTAGGCATTATGCCCTATTACCTGCACTTGCCAGACCGCGTAGCCGGCACGACTCATTTTTTTGTGGGCCTAGAACAAGGGCAAGATCTTGTGGCCCGCATGCAGGCCTGCATGTCGGGTTATTTGGTGCCTAAACTGGTGCGGGAAGAAGCCGGAAAAAGCAGCAAAACGCTGTATGGCCCAAAACTAAGCTAGGCCAAATTAAACAGCCTGAGTTACACCAAACAGCCCAAAACATCCAAACCAAAATGGTTAATTTGATGGGGAGCTTGTTGTTTGACTATGGGCTTAGCATGAAAAGCTACACCTAAGCCTGCGGTGTTAAGCATGGGCAGATCATTAGCGCCATCACCCACAGCCATGCATTGATCGAGTGACAGGCCCAACTCTTGGCGTAGCTGATGCAACAGCTGCACTTTTTTATTAGCGTCCAAAATAGGCACACTTATTTGCCCTGTGAGCTTGCCTTGATGCTGCTCCAATGGGTTAGAAAAGGCTTGCTGCATGCCTAGCCTTTGCACAAGACGATCGGCAAAATAACTAAAACCACCAGACAAAATAACACAATGCACACCCTTAGATTGCAGCTGCGTCATGAGCTTTTGGGCCCCTGGCATCAGCTCTATATTGTGATAAATTCCATCTAAAGGTGCTACATCAAAACCCTGCAACAGGGCGAGGCGTTGACGAAAACTTTGTTCAAAATCAATTTCGCCAGCCATGGCACTAGCAGTAATAGCCGCCACTTGTGGGCCAATACCGGAGGCATAGGCCAGTTCGTCCATCACTTCGGCTTGTATGAGGGTGGAGTCCATATCAAACACAGCCAACTTTATGTTTGGCAATGGTGTTGTGGAACTTTGTAGCAAGTAATCTAGCTCGCCTTGTGCACGCAAAGGCTGTAACAAAGCATCAAGGCCTTGATTAAACACTGGACTAAGGGGCGCTACACTTTGCCAGCACCATTGATAAATTTGACTTTGTGGCTGCGTTTGCAACAAGGTTAGGTGGATGGCATGGGGCCGCAACAAGGCCTCTATAGCAGAAACCGTTTGCATCGAATATTGCTGAAATAAGGTTAATCGATGAAACATAGAATCTACTCCGTGTGCGGGCTTAGCATTTTAGCATTAGTGGGTTAGAATGGGGTTGATTTTTACACTTGACGTTACACCGATTAATGCCCAATAAAATTCTTTCATTCAGACACTTAATGCATTCACGCCTAACCTTGGTTCAGAAGACGGTGTTTTTGTTAATCGCTACTTTCATCCTCGTGGGTGCATCATTAGCCTTCATGACCTACCAGCATCTGAGCCAGGTTGCGGGCCAGCAAAATGCTTTTTTTGCCCGCCAAATGGGCCAGCAACTGGCTAATTTAAGCGCACCCCTACTAGTAAAAAAAGACTACATTAGCCTTAATGTTAGCTTGGCCGAGCTGCGCCAAGGCGGGGCCGTTATTGGTGCCGCCGTGTACGATGAGAAAGGCCAAATGCTGGCCAAAACCGGCTTCCTTAACGACGCAGAACAATTAGTGCTGCCCATCCTTTTAAACGAGCAAAAAATCGGCAGCTTGCATTTACGCTCATCGCGCTTGGACTTAAAGCCTAGCCTTGCCCAGCTATCGCAACTCTTGTGGCCTACGGCAGGGCTGGCATTACTGGCTTGCATTATTGTTGGCTGGTGGTATGGTGCCAAGTTAATACAGCCCTTGCGGCGCCTGCACGAAGCCCAAGACCAATTATTAGAATACGGTAAAGCACCACCCTTAGACGACTCTCGATTAGACGAGTGGGGCATCATTAACCTGGGCTTCAACTCTATTAACGAAGAACGTTTGCTGCATGCTCGAACCGATCACCAATACGAATTAGACATGCCAGCTGGCAAGGGCTTAGTACCTGCCAAGGCCACCGATCACCAGCCAGAATTGGAAGCCCCTAGCCAACAAGAAGCCTTTAACCATGAACTGCATAGCCTAGCCCGTGAGCTATCGGGCGAGCCTTCTATGGGAGACTTAGGCGACCCGCTATTTGCGCAAAAATTACCAGAAGGTCGACTGCCCATTTTCACCATGGATGACTTACGTCAGGGCAGCAACTCTGCACCTTTAAGACCTACGCCCACAGACGATACCCATGAACCACCCGCCATGACTCAGGGCGAGCCGGATGCACCAGACGAAGTAGCTACTACCGCCAACCCTGTAGACGATGAACCCTTGGTTAGCTTGCTTTATATCAACGTTAATACCCGCGATCAAGGCCCCATGGAAACGGCAGAAAAGCATTTATTACTCAAGTCTTACCATCGTTTAGTGGACCAGGTATGTGCCATTTATGGCGGCACCATAGAAACCAAAGACAACCGTGATGTGCTGGTTACCTTCGACAAGCCCCACGAGCACATGACCCATTGCGTTAATGCTTTATGTGCCGCGCAGTTTTTCTTTGGTTTGTATAAGGCTTTCAACCAACAAAGAACCACCATCAACAAGCCCAGTTTGAATATTCAAATTGTGGTGCACACGGGGGCTTTAGATCAATTGAGTCAGCTTACGCACCAAGCGGCGGAACTGTCCCGGCGTGAAAGGCAAAACCACATGGTTATTAGTCGTCATGTGGCCTATCACCCGCAACTACAACAACGAGTTTTGCAAGCAGATAACTGCGTATCCCTTGCCAGCGGCGCCTTTAGTTTGAGCCGCTTAAGCAGCGATTACCAAGACCTTTTGGATATGCAAATCAGCCACTTTAGCAACACACCTTAAGGCTTAAAGCTGATCCGTTTCTGGGCCGGCATCCTCTACCGTTACTACCTGTACTCCCTCCACAGCTAAGCTGTCTACCTTTTGGAAGCCACGGGGCAATTTATTGCCTCTACGGCCCCGCTCGCCACGATAGTGCACCAGGTCCGAGGCCTTCAAACGCAAATGACGCTTGCCGGAATGGACTAGCAGATCGCTAGTGGCTGTAACCAAAGCACAGGCCACCATAAACTCATCTCTGCTGGCCACACGGGCGGCGGAAATACTGATGATTTTATTGCCCTTACCACGGGCTAATTGGGGTAGATCTTGCAGCGGGAATACCAACATACGACCTTCATTACTCACTGCCACTAACCAAGTTTCAGCCACTTCAGTTATGTGCTGCGGGGCAATTACTTTAGCGCCTTTAGGCACCGACATAGAGGCCTTACCGGCTTTATTTTTGCTCAGCAAATCATCAAAGCTAGTGATAAACCCGTAGCCCGCATCGGTGCTCATCAGCAACAGCTGGCTCGGATCAGCACTCACCGCTGCCATAAATTGCACCCCACTAGGGGCATTAAAGCGGCCACTTAATGGCTCGCCCTGGCCCCTTGCCGAAGGTAAAGTATGAGCTTCGAGGGAATAAGTACGCCCGCCTTCATCGAGAAAGACCACACTTTGATTACTGCGGCCCTGCACCATCAGCAGGAAGTCATCGCCCGATTTATAACTCATATTAGTAGGATCAATATCATGCCCTTTTGCACCTCGCACCCAACCCTGTTTAGACAAGACGGTGGTGACGGGTTCGGTGGTGAGTAAATCGCGTTCAGACAGAGCCTTAGCTTCTTGACGCACGACTATGGGTGAGCGACGATCATCGCCAAAGGCTTCTGCGTCGGTAATTAATTCGCGTTTAATTAAGGTCTTTAAACGCGCCTTAGAACCCAGCAACAACTCGAGCTTGTCTCTTTCATCGGCTAGGGCTTCTTGTTCGGCCTGTATGCGGTGTTCTTCAAGCTTAGCCAAGTGCCGCAGTTTAAGGTCTAAAATGGCATCGGCCTGAAGATCGGACAAGGCAAAACGTTGCATTAGCACTGCTTTGGGCTTTTCTTGCTCGCGAATGATAGCGATAATTTCATCAATGTTAAGGTAAGCAATCAGCAAACCTTCCAACAGGTGCAATCGTTCTAACACTTTGTCCAGACGATGCTGTAAACGTCGAGTCACCGTTTCCATACGGAAACCGAGCCATTCTTTGAGAATGCCACCCAAACTCTTTACTTGCGGTTTACCATCCACACCAATGAGGTTAAGGTTAACGCGGTAGGTACGCTCCAAGTCTGTAGTGGCAAATAAATGGCTCAACAACTGCGCAGTGTCAACCCGATTAGAGCGCGGCACCACCACCAAACGGGTGGGGTTTTCGTGGTCTGATTCATCCCGCAAATCTACCACCATGGGCAGCTTTTTGGCCTGCATCTGAGCCGCAATCTGCTCCATTATGCGAGCACCAGACACCTGGTAAGGCAACGCGGTAACAACCAGATCACCGTCTTCAGTATGTACCACGGCACGCATACGAATACTGCCGCGACCCGTTTGATACATGTTTAATAAATCACTAGGCGGGCTTATGATTTCTGCCGTAGTTGGCATGTCTGGGCCTTGCACAAACTCGAACAGGTCTTCGGTGGTGGCACTGGGGTTGTCGAGCAAATGAATACAGGCCGACACCACTTCGCGCAAATTATGGGGTGGAATGTCGGTTGCCATACCCACGGCAATACCTGTAGCACCATTGAGCAACACGTTAGGCACACGAGCTGGCAATACAATGGGTTCTTGCATGGTGCCATCAAAATTGTTGCCCCAATCCACGGTGCCCTGGCCTAACTCACCAAGCAGCACATCGGCATAAGCCGTCAGCTTGGCTTCTGTATAACGCATGGCGGCAAACGACTTAGGGTCATCGGCAGAACCCCAGTTACCCTGCCCGTCTACTAAGGTGTAGCGATAAGAGAAGGTTTGCGCCATATGCACCATGGCTTCGTAGCAAGCGCTATCGCCATGGGGGTGAAATTTACCCAGCACGTCACCAATGGTACGAGCAGATTTTTTGTACTTAGCAGAGGTCTTTAAGCCCAGTTCCGACATGGCATAAATAATACGCCGCTGCACTGGTTTTAGACCGTCGCCAAGGTGGGGCAAGGCACGGTCTAAAATGACATACATGGAATAATCTAAATAGGCTTTTTCGGTATATTCTTTGAGGGGTAAGCGTTCAACGCCTTCATCGATGGGGATGACACCAGACATAAACAGACAAATCCTTATGGAGCTTGCAGCTAGATAATGGCTGCGCTCATGCAACTAATTAGCTTTGAGTATACCGTAAAAAAAGGCTAGGTGGAGAGGCGAGGGGTATTTGTTTAATGAATGCGACCTAAAGTATTGATCCCTGATATAAAGCTGAGCTTTTGGTTACTTATTAACCACAAATAGCTTATAATCCAAACACTGAAAACTACCCCATGATGGCCTGTGCGGCTCTAACATTCGTCACTGCACAAACTGTCAGACCAGCAAGGCAGGGCCGCCAGAGCTCACCTTAGAATAATTTGTTGAGTCATTGATTTTCATAGGAAAATTTCACTTTAACATCTTAACGGAGAATGACTATGTCTCAACATCCAACACTTACGGAAATGGGCATCACCAGCTTTGAGTCCATCAGCAAGTACACCCTACGCCAAGAAGGCGATTTTGATATTCTTAAAATCTACTACAAGCGCGAAAAAGGTTCTTTCTTGCCCCGTAGCAAAAAATTCCGCTTTGGCCGTGCCACACGCACGGTAATGGTTGATTCTGGACGCCAACAATGGCAAGAAGTGAGCGAAATCTCACCTTTCTTACTACGCGCCCTTACCGAGCTTAACAAGATTGCTCACGAAGAAAAGAAAGTTACCGATAGCAAAGAAGCCATTGCCCAAGACTTAGACCATCTTGAGCGCATCATGACTGAAAAACTAGCCGAAATTCGCGCTCAGCTGGCCAAACTATAAGCCCTTGGCCTATTAAGGGCCATTTAAAAAACCGCACTAGCGCCTGCTAACTGCGGTTTTTTTATGCCTTTAAGAAAGTTAAAGAGGAATTTCATCCACTGCATCGGCTACGGCTTCGATGCTTTCATCAATGGCATCTCCCACCACCGGCACCGCGGAAATCACAGCCCCCACCACCCGCATGGGCACAGTAACAATTTTGGTGAAAAAGCAACCGCTTAAAGCCATGGCCAAAGCCAAAATTAAGGTTGGTTTTATCAGTTTCATGCAGCCTCTCATGTATCTTTCTCCGCAACGGGTAAGCGAGTGCCCGCTAGGCTCTGCTTGATGGCTTTTAAATGACCATGAAAGTCTTCGCCACGGCGCAAAATCACCCCCGTAGCCAACACATCAATTAAGGTTAATTGTACTAAGCGAGATTGCATGGGCATGTACACATCGGTATCTTCTGGCGCCTGCACCTTGAGCACTAAACTCGCCTCCGCCGCCAAGGGCGAATCGGCGGCGGTAATAGCAATAATCACCGCACCTGCAGCGCGGCCAATACGAGCCACCTCCACCATTTCTGTGGTGCGGCCAGTGAAAGACAAGAGCACCAATACATCGCCGCGCTTACAGGCCGAGGCCATCATGCGCATCATCAATGAATCATTGTGGGCCACCACGGGGACATTAAAGCGAAAAAACTTGTGTAAGGCATCTTGAGCCACGGCACCCGACGCGCCCATACCGCAAAAGATGATCTGCTGGGCCTGACTTAGGTAATCCACCGCCCGCTCCACCGCCTTACTATCTACCTGCTCCCGTGCGGCATCCAAACTGGCCATGGTGCTAGTAAATATTTTGTCGATATACTGCTCCGCAGAATCGTTCTGGTCAACATTTTGACTCACGTAGGGCGTGCCGCGAGCCATGCTTTGTGCCAGCTCAAGCTTGAAGTCTGGATAACCCTTAAGACCAAAGCTACGGCACATACGATTTACCGTGGGCTCACTCACGTGCGCCAGCTCCGCCAAAGCGGCAATACTCATGCGCATTGCCGACTTGGGGTCGGCCATAATTACCTGGGCAACCTTGCGCTCCGAACGATTAAGTTGCTCTTGTTGTTGCACAATGCGTTGTAACAAGTTGTTATGGGTAGTCATAGGCATAATTTTCTTAATATCTGTAACAATGTATGTAATATTACCAACATTTTCTTATTAATAGTGACATTTATTGTACTTTAAAGGTATTATTACTTCGTAAATATCAACGAGGCTCGTTCTCCATGTCTGATAGCAAATCTACTGCAACTAGCCAAGCCTTAGTTAAGGATACCTTAAGCCACAGCTTAGTTCTATTTGGCGCCCTAGGAGATTTGTCACTACGAAAGCTCATGCCCGCGTTATATCAGCTGGAAGCAGCCCAACTGCTAAGTAGCGAACTTAAAATTATGACCGTGGCACGTAGCTCTCTAGACACTAAGGCACTACGCCAACGCATTGAGCAGACATTAAACCAATACGTCGATGCAGTTCAATTAGATGGCGCCACCATAACCCGCTTTCTACAACGCTTAAGCTACTGCCAAGTGGACCTAACTCAAGCCCATGATTACTTTGAGCTAGCGCAGCAATTGTCATCGTGGCACCCGCAAACCACCTTTTACCTAGCCACACCCCCTAGCCTCTACAGTAGCATTTGTGACCACCTGCATAGTGTCAATGCCATTACTGATAGCTGCCGCATTGTGGTGGAAAAACCCATTGGCCATGACCTGGCTTCATCTAAGGTGATTAACAACAAGCTCGGGCAATATTTTGACGAACGCCAGATCTTTCGCATCGACCATTACTTAGGCAAAGAAACCGTACAAAACCTCTTAGCCCTGCGCTTTGCTAACCCACTGTTTGGCAGCCAATGGAATAATCAGCATATCGACTATGTGGAGATTAGCGTAGCCGAAGACGTGGGTATAGAAGGCCGCTGGGGCTATTTTGACCAAGCCGGACAAATGCGTGACATGGTGCAAAACCACTTGTTGCAGTTGTTGTGCATGGTGGCCATGGATCCACCGTCACAACTCAATGCAGACAGCATTCGAGACGAAAAAGTAAAGGTATTACGCGCCCTGCAAGCCCTGCCGTTAGACAAGGTAAGCGAGCACTTAGTACTGGGTCAATATGCCGATGGGCAACATCAAAACCAAGCCGCCCCTAGCTACCTCAATGAAGCGGATGCCAATACCAGCAGCAACACCGAAACATTTATTGCCCTGCGGGCCGAAATAGCCAACTGGCGCTGGACTGGCACACCCTTTTACCTGCGTACGGGTAAACGCATGGCAGAAAAGGTTACCGAAATTATTATTCACTACAAGCCCAACAGCCACTTCATTTTTGATGCAGAACAAGCCGCCATTGCGCAAAACAAACTAGTGATTCGCTTGCAGCCATACGAAAGCATTTCCCTGCAAGTACTAACCAAAGAACAAGGCCTCGATAAAAGCATGCAACTGCGGCGTGATCCACTGCATTTAGACTTTGCCCAAAGCCAATCTCAAGGCCAAACAAAGCCGCGCATCCCCGATGCCTACGAGCGCTTATTACTGGAGGCCCTAAAAGGCAACCAAAGCCTGTTTGTACGCCGCGATGAAGTAGAACTAGCCTGGCAATGGTGCGACCAAGTGAGGCAAGCCTGGCTCAGCGCCGAGCTGCCGTTAGCCACCTACCCCGCCGGAAGCAATGGCCCACAGCAGGCCTTCAGCATGATAGAAAACCATGGACACCACTGGTATGAAGACTGCTAAACCCGAAAATTTACCAGCCCACAGCCACTGGCTCGAAAGCACTGATGCAGCGCAATTAGCCCAAACGTTAGCCACCACTATAGCCGAGCAGTTACGCGCCGCCCTAGACATCAGACTAAGGGCAAGCCTTGCGGTTTCCGGTGGCCGTACGCCACTAGCCATGTTGCAACACCTAAGCCAAGAAAAGCTTGATTGGCAACGCGTAGACATTACCCTTGCCGATGAGCGCTGGGTGAACGAAGCCGATAGCGCCAGCAACGCCGCCCTAGTGAAGGCCAACTTAATAACTCAGCAAGCCGCTGAGGCCACGTTTTATCCACTTTATAACGGTCAAGCCAGCGCCACCGAGGGCCAAGCTAGTTGTCAGAAGCAGCTTAAGGCCATGCACTGGCCGCTAGATGTATTAGTGTTAGGTATGGGCAACGATGGCCATACGGCGTCGCTGTTTCCCCAGTGCCCAGCCTTACATCAAGCCTTATCTGCCACACCTTCACAACTGTGTTTAGCCACCCAAGCGCCAGTGCAACCAACTCAACGCATGACTTTAACCGCCGCTACGCTGATGCGTGCCAGAAATAAACACTTACACATAGAAGGCGCACAAAAACGCCAAGTTTTAGAACAAGCCATGCACTTAAGAAGTGCCATGAAAATGCCTATTTTTACCTTTCTCCAACACCCCTTAACCATCCATTGGTGCCCCTAAATGTCCATTGTCAGTAACTCACAAATACACATCAATACACGTCGTTTAGAGCAAATTTGCGCCGCCGCACCGGTCATCCCCGTGCTCACCCTGGACAATGCAGAACAGGCCTTAGGCGTATGTACGGCCTTGGTTAATGGTGGACTCAGGGTATTGGAAATTACCTTGCGTAACGATTACGGCCTGCACGCTATTAAACAACTTAAACAAGCCTTGCCCGAGGCCATCATTGGCGCTGGCACAGTGCTCACCCCGCAACAATACCAAGCCTGCGTTGACGCTGGTGCAGATTTTATTGTTAGCCCTGGCTGCACCAGCGATTTACTAGCCTATGGTAGCCAATCGACGGTACCCTTGCTGCCAGGCATCGCCAGCGTTAGCGAAGCTATGCAGGCCATGACCCTAGGCTATCGCCGCTTTAAGTTATTTCCCGCTGCTGTGGTCGGAGGTATTGACGCCCTCAAGGCCTTTGCCGGCCCCTTAGGCCAGCTCAAATTCTGCCCTACCGGCGGCATCAAAGCCACCAATGCAGCAGACTATTTAGCCCTAGATAATGTGATGTGTGTAGGTGGCACTTGGCTCACGCCGAAGCCGCTAGTTGACGCCTGTGATTGGCCCGCCATTGAAGCATTGGCGCAACAAACAGCTAGCCTATAAAGCTCAAGACTTATTAGCTCCGCGACGACTTGAAGTAGTCAATCAAGGCGTTGGTGGAGGCATCATGACTATGACTGACGTCACCTTCGATTTCTAGCAGGATGTTACGCGCAAGAGTCTTGCCTAATTCCACACCCCACTGATCGAAAGAACAGATATCCCAGATGACTCCTTGAGCAAAAATCTTGTGCTCATATAAGGCGATTAAGGCACCTAAGTTACGTGGATCAACTTGCTTTAGCAGCAAGGTATTAGTGGGCCGATTGCCCTTATGTACTTTGTGAGGCAACAGCTGTTTAATCTTGTCTGCATCTAGGCCTTGTTGCTGCAATTGTTGCTCTACTTCCTGCGCGCTGATACCAACCATAAGGGCTTTGGTTTGGGCAAAGAAGTTGGCCATGAGGTTTTCGTGGTGCCCCTTAACCGGCGTTGAACTTGCTAGGGAGCCAATAAAATCGGCGGGCACAATTACGTTACCTTGATGTAAAAGTTGGTAAAAGGCATGCTGACCATCAATACCTAACTGCCCCCACACCACCGAGGCGGTATGATAATCCACCTCATTACCATGGCGGTCCACGTGCTTACCGTTACTTTCCATGTCGGCTTGCTGAATATAGGCGGTGAAACTCTCCAAGGGCTGGTCATAGGGCAAGATGGCATGGCTTTGAGCGCCGTGCAACAAGCCATTCCAAATGCTCACCAGGGCCATAATCACAGGCATATTGCCTGCCGCCGGGGCATCTCGAAAATGGAGGTCCATATCATGGGCGCCGGTCAACAGCTCTTCAAATTGGCTAAATCCTAAATATAAGGCGATGGGCAAACCAATAGCCGACCACAAGGAATAACGGCCACCCACCCAATCCCACATGGAGAACATAAATTCTGATTTAATACCAAAGGCTTGTACGGCTTCGGCATTAGACGAAACCGCCACAAAATGCTGCTCTACAGCACGTTCATCAAAGGCCGAAGCCATGAGCCAATTGCGCGCAGTTTGAGCATTGGTCATGGTTTCACTGGTGGTAAAGGTCTTGGAGGCCACCACAAACAGCACCTGTTCGGCCTTTAGCGGGCGTAGTATTTCGGCAATTTCTACGCCGTCTATATTAGAAATAAAGTGCACGCGAATGGTCGAGTCGGCGTAGGAACGCAACGCTTGAGTGACCATTTTTGGGCCCAAGTTAGAGCCACCAATGCCAATATTAACCACATCGGTAATGGGCTTGCCGGAATAACCCAGCCATTCGCCACTGCGTACCTGATCGACAAACTGGCGCATGTGGGAGAGCTCATTGTTGATCAAGTCCATGACGTTGGTTTGATCAACATAAACTGGCGTATTGCTGCGATTACGCAGGGCTGTATGCAGCACCGCGCGGTCTTCAGTAGTGTTAATTTTAGCCCCGCGGTACATACGCTCAATGGCACCGGGCAGGTCCATGTCTTGCGCCAAGCCAAACAAGGCCTGCATGATTTCTGGGGTCAGGCAGTTCTTTGAATAATCCAATAGCAAACTAGGTAGCTCGATGGAATAATCGGCAAATCGATCGCCTTGTTGAGCAAATAGATCACGTAAATGGGTACTGCGATATTGATCCGCCAGCTGTTGTAATTGCTGCCAATGTTTGGATTGCCCAAGGTGTAACATATTAACTCCGTAATGATTGTTGCAAGGCAATGGCTGCGCCCTGTAGCCCAGGTTGTTCGGCCTGGCAAAGGTAGATAGGTATCTCTTGTAAGTAACTGTTTAGCCTGCCCTTTTCAGTAAAACTGTGAACAAACTCACTTTCCTTAAGAAAATTGGTCATGCGCGGCAAAATACCGCCAGTTAGGTAAACTCCACCAACAGCGCCATACAGCAGCGCCGCATTGCCAACGGCATGGCCTAACATGGCACAAAATTGCGCCAGAGTTTGCGCAGCCAACGGATTGGGCAGCGGTAATTGGGCCTGTTTTAACACTTGTGCCGGATGGCTCAATTGTGGCGTTAACCCTTGCACATGAGCCACAGCAGCATACAAGTTCATGATGCCCGGGCCCGATAATAAGCGCTCCACCGACACATGCTTATGTTGGCACCACATATAGGCCAAAATGTCATTTTGTAGCTGATTTTCAGGGGCCAAACTCACATGACCACCTTCACCCATAACGGGCAGCCAGCCCTCACCATGAGCCACTAACCCAGCCACCCCAAGGCCAGTGCCCGGGCCTATAACCAGCCGATTACCTGCTGCCACAGCCTGGCCTTGCTTGATCTGCAAAAGGTCAGCCTGGGCGACCTTCGACATAGCCCAAGCTTGGGCAGTAAAATCATTAACCCATAATGCGTCAACTGCAAGAGACTTATTTACCTGCGCTTTATCCACTTGCCAATGATTGTTAGCCAGCTCAAACACGGGCAAATGCACGGCGCCGGCAATGGCAATGCAAGCAGCCGTTAGTGAGCCTGGCGCATTAACGCTGGCAAGGTAAGCCTGCACCGCTGCTTGCAAACTAGGGTAGTCGGCACAAGGCAAAACTTTAACTTCTTGTAAGCCTGCATCACCTTCCAACAAGAGGGCGAAACGAGCATTGGTGGCACCAACATCGGCTACTAAGGTGTATTGACTCATAGGTTTAAGCTCATTCTAAAGGCAAGTGCTAGCACCTAACTCGGCGGCGCTGACTCGCTGGCGCATGCTGGCAAATAATTCACGCCCCATACCTAAGCCCAGACCTTGCGCCTGTTGGGCGTTAGTGCGTGTGGCTAAGGTAGCGGCATCAACCAGCAGCTCTAAACTACCATTGTGGCAATCTAGTTTTAACACATCGCCATTTTCTATCTTGGCTATTAAACCACCAGATTTGGCCTCTGGATACAGGTGAATTGCGGCTGGCACCTTGCCCGAAGCACCCGACATACGCCCGTCCGTTACCAAAGCCACCTTGAAGCCGCGATCTTGCAATACCCCTAAGTAGGGGGTGAGCTTGTGCAGTTCGGGCATGCCGCAGGCCTGCGGGCCCTGGAACCGAAGCACCGCAATAAAATCTTGTTCTAAACTGCCCGCTTTAAAAGCTTGCTCGAATGCGCTTTGGCAATCAAACACTATGGCCGGGGCCTCAATCAACCAGTGTTCAGGCTTTACCGCCGATACCTTAGCCACACCACGGCCCAAATTACCTGCCAAAGTGACTAAACCTCCGGTTGGAGAAAAAGGCTGGGTTGCTGATCTTAACACTTGGGTATTGGCACTTTGCTGAGGCGCAGGCTGCCAAACCAGTTTACCTTCGTCTAATTTGGGCTCTTGGCAATAACGACTCAAGCCTTGGCCCATGACGGTAGCTACATCCTCATGCAGTAAGCCTTGCTGCAACAAAGTTTGAATCAAATAGGGCACGCCACCGGCGGCATGAAAGACGTTGATGTCGGCCTCGCCATTGGGATAAATACGCGTCAGGCTAGGCACCACCGTGGACAAGTTGGCAAAATCATCCCAATTAATGATGATGCCTGCAACCTTAGCAATGGCGATCAAATGCATGGTGTGGTTGGTGGAGCCGCCCGTGGTTAGCAAAGCCACGATGGCATTAACCATGGTTTTTTCCGACACTATATTAGCCAGATTTTGCTGCTGCGAGCCATGCGTAAGCCTTACTGCCTGCTGCGCTGCTGCGCGGCTAAGCTCATCACGTAACTGCCCTTCTGGTGGCACAAAAGACGAACCAGGCAAGTGCAGGCCCATCACTTCCATGAGTAATTGGTTGCTGTTGGCAGTGCCGTAGAAAGTACAGGTGCCGGCACTGTGATAGGAGGCAGATTCGCAGGCTAACAACTCATCACGGCCCACCTTGCCCTCGGCATACAATTGACGGATGCGAGCTTTTTCGGCATTAGGCAAACCTGAGGGCATGGGGCCGGCGGGCACAAACACCACGGGCAGGTGACCAAAGCTAAGAGCGCCCATTAACAACCCTGGCACAATTTTATCGCACACGCCTAAGCACAAAACCGCATCAAACATGTTATGGGATAAAGCCACGGCCGTGGACATGGCAATTAAATCGCGGCTAAATAAGCTCAGTTCCATACCCGGCTGACCCTGAGTCACGCCGTCACACATGGCCGGCACGCCACCGGCAAATTGCGCCACACTGCCCATCTCTCGCACGGCCTGTTTGAGTAGCTGGGGGTAACGCTCGTAGGGTTGATGGGCCGAAAGCATGTCGTTGTAGGCTGACACAATAGCCACATCGGCCTTGTCCATCATCACCAAACTGTCTTTATCTTGCTGCGAGCAAGCCGCAACGCCATGAGCCAAATTGCCACACGAGAGGTTAGCCCGGCTTACCTTACTACCCTTGGCGGCTGCAATGCCTTCTAGATAGCTTTGCCTGGGGCTAGCACTGCGCTCAATGATGGTCTGTGTAACCTGATCTACAATAATATTCATGTTGACGCCCTTACCGACTATTTTCGTAATATTAACAAATTAACATTACCCTTGGAACCTATTTATGCGGTTTTTCGTTGATATTATATCAATATGTTTGTAATATTACCTATATATTGAATTTAAGGGAGGTTACCATGAGCATCCGCATCGCCATTAACGGCTTTGGCCGCATTGGCCGCAACATTGTCCGCGCTATTTATGAAAGCCAAGACCAAAACTACCGCTCAAACATTGAAATAATTGCTATCAACGATTTAGGCCCTACCGGCACTAATGCTCACCTGCTGCAATTTGACAGTGTTCACGGTCGTTTCAACGGCCAAATTGAGCACGATGAACAAAATTTCTACGTGAATGGCGACACTATCAAGCTGTATCAGCAACGGGACCCAAGTCAATTACCCTGGCGCGAGCTGAATATTGATTTGGTATTGGAATGCACCGGCCTATTTACCCAACGCCAAAAAGCTCAAGCCCATCTTGATGCCGGCGCGGCCAAGGTGCTAATTTCTGCGCCCGGTACAGACTTGGATGCCACCATTGTTTATGGCGTTAACCATGACTCACTCACAGGCCAAGAGAGCATTGTCTCCAATGCATCTTGCACCACCAACTGCCTAGCGCCAATGGCAAAAATACTCGACCAGGCCATCGGCATTGAACAAGGTCAGATGACCACCATCCACTCCTACACTAATGACCAGCAACTCACCGACAGCCTGCATAGCGACCTTTATCGCGCGCGTGCTGCCACCCAATCGATGATCCCCACTAAAACCGGCGCCGCGGCTGCCGTAGGCTTAGTGCTGCCTCAGTTGGCTGGGCGTTTAGACGGCATGGCCATACGCGTGCCCACCATTAACGTGTCACTGGTAGATTTAACGTTCATCGCCAAAACCAACACCGATAGAGAGCAAGTAAACCAAGCTATCCAGCAAGCCATGACTGATGATCCGCATCTAAACTACATTATGGATTACATCACTGCGCCACTGGTATCGGTAGATTTTAATCACAGCGCCAAATCGTCTAACTTTGATGCCAACCATACTCAGGTACAGGGCAACCTAGTTAAAGTTATGGCTTGGTATGACAATGAATGGGGCTTTTGCAACCGAATGCTAGACACTAGCCTAGCGCTCATGCACCATTAACATGCGGACACAGCCCCACACTATTTCAGCACCATTACAGCACTAGCAAGGACGAATCAAACTCATTATGCAATTACGACGCACCAAAATTGTCGCCACCTTGGGCCCTGCCACCAGCAGCCCCGAGGCCTTAGAAAAAATCATTGCAGCAGGCACCGACGTTGTGCGCCTCAACTTTTCCCATGGCAGCGCTGCCGACCACCGGCTAAGGGCCGAAACGGTATTGGAAGCCGCCCAAAAAGTTGGCCGTCACGTTGCCATATTGGCCGATTTGCAGGGCCCAAAGGTGCGCGTGGCCCGTTTCATCAACAACAAGGTGCAACTCAAAGAAGGCCAGCGCTTTCTCCTAGACCCCTCTATGGACCTTGAATCTGGCACCGAACATGCAGTTGGTCTCGACTTCCCAGAACTCGGCAAAGACCTCAACCAAGGCGACACATTATTGTTGGACGATGGTCGCATTGTGCTCACAGTCGAGCATATCAGTGATAACAAAGTACACACCGTCGTCAAAATTGGTGGGCCTTTGTCCAACAACAAAGGCATCAACCTACAAGGTGGCGGCTTATCTGCACCAGCACTGACAGACAAAGACCGGGCAGATTTGATTACTGCCGCAGACATCGGCGTTGACTATATTGCTATTTCCTTTGTGCGCAATGCCGATGACATGCATGAAGCTCGCGCTCTATTAGAGCAAGCCAACAGCAAAGCCGGCCTGATTGCCAAAATTGAACGCGCCGAAGCCATCGAACCCGAAATCTTGGAAGGCATCATTAAGGCCTCCGAAGGCATTATGGTCGCCCGTGGCGATTTAGCCGTGGAAATTGGTGACGCCCTCCTTGTAGGCGTACAAAAAGACATCATTAAACACACGCGCCGCCTCAATCGTATCGTTATTACCGCCACCCAAATGATGGAGTCTATGATCTCCAGCCCCATGCCAACCCGCGCCGAAGTGTCGGACGTTGCCAATGCGGTTATGGATGGCACCGATGCCGTTATGCTGTCGGCCGAAACCGCCGTTGGTGACTTTCCTGCTCAAACTGTTGAAGCCATGGCCCGCGTTTGCTTGGGCGCAGAACGCCATCGCAAATCCAACAAGTCAACCCACCGTTTGGACATTGCCGTACACAGCATCGATGAAAGTGTGGCCCTAAGCGCCATGTATGCGGCCAATCATTTGGCTGGTGTAAAGGCCATCATTTGCATGACCCAGACTGGACAAACACCCTTGCTTATGTCGCGCATCCGTTCGGGCATTCCCATCTTTGCCTTCACACCACAGGCGGATACCCAGCGCCGTGTATGCCTATACCGTGGAGTGATTACTCACCCCTTCGACTCCGAGGTGCTCCAAAATGACAAGGTTAACCACATTGCTGTGGAACAGTTGAGAGACTTAGGCGTAGTAGAAGATGGTGATATCGTACTTATCACCAAAGGCGATTACGTTAAAGCCCACGGCGGCACTAATACGCTCAAGGTAGTGCGGGTGGGCAATAGCATTCAATAAGCAGTGCTAGCGGTGCAACTTAAAGGCCACGAACAGTGACCGACCTTCGCGTACAATGCGCAAAGCAATAGAGCGATTAGCTGGCAAGGCCTTTACCAGCTCAACAAACTGGGCCACAGTGGTAATAGGCTGATTGGCCATACTGGTAATTACATCACCCACTTGCAAACCCAGTTCTTTGGCTACACCGGCATCAACAGCGATAATATCAACGCCATTACGAATGCGCCATGCATGGGCCTTTTCTTGTTCTAGAGCGGCAACTCGCAAACCAATTCGTTCAACATATTGGCCTGGTTCGGGGGCTGCGCTTACCTGGCTAATCTGGTCTGGCAAGTGGCCAATGAGCACGTCAATTTCAATACCTTTGCCATCGCGCACCAAACCAATAACAATCGTTTGGCCCGGAGCGATGGCACCTATAAAATGCGCCACCTGTGCCGAGAGGATAACTTCATGGCCATTTACATGGGTAATCACGTCACCCGTTTGCAGCCCTGCTTTAAGCGCGGGGCTGGCATCAATTATCTGTGCAATTAAAGCGCCTGCGGCTCTGTCGAGGCCAAAGGATTCCGCCAGATCTTGGCTTACTTCCTGTATTTGCACACCCAGCCAGCCACGAGACACCTTACCTGTATCACGTAATTGCGCTACAACCGAGGCGGCGGTATTACTTGGAATGGCGAAACTTAGCCCCATAAAGCCGCCTGAGCGAGTGTAAATTTGTGAGTTAATACCCACCACTTCGCCGGCTAAATTAAATAGCGGCCCGCCAGAATTGCCCGGATTAATGGCTACATCGGTTTGAATAAAGGGCACATAATTTTCTGAGCGCAGGCTACGACCTTTGGCACTAACAATACCGGCAGTCACCGAGTGGTCAAAACCAAATGGCGAACCAATGGCCAACACCCACTCGCCCACCTTAAGTTGGTCTGAGTCTGCCAATATTAAGAATGGTAGATCAGTGGCATCAATTTTTAGCAACGCCAGATCGGAGCGTGGGTCACTACCTACTATCTCGGCTTCCATTTCCCGGCGATCATTTAAGGCAACAATAACCTTGTCGGCACCCTCAATAACATGGTGATTGGTCAACAGATAGCCATCGGCACTAATAATAAAGCCCGATCCCAATGACTGGGGCTTAGGGCTTTGTTGCCCCTGAGGTGGCTTTTGTTGCGGAAACTGGCGTTCAAAAAAATGTTTGAAGATGTCTGGCCATTGATCTCGATTAGGGGCACCGAATTGTTGTGCGCTGGCCTTTTGATTCACTTTTCGAGTGGTACTGATGTTCACCACGGCTGGCGCTGCTTGCTCAACTAACTGGGTGAAATCTGGCAGTTGAGCCGCCTGCACTGCGACCGACCCAAACAAGGCTAGCCACAAGGCAAGCCACAAAGCATTGGCAGAACTAAGCTTAAAAAAAGGCAGTGCGCGCATGGCATCATGCTCCAATAGAGTAGATTTATAACTTAATATACGACGATTTGAGACATATAGAGATAACCAGCGGTGCACTTTACAAAGCTTTGCACTGCAACAGTAATCGCAGACTAGTTATTAAAATGTAACTCTTGCACGCCATCTAAGCGCTGCTTGCGCAAAATGACTGGCTGCCACTGGTAACTTACTTGACCATTGCTGGAAGCTGTCATAGCACGGCTATAATAGCGCAAAAAAGCCAGCCCCATGCCCAATCCAACAATAGCGAAAATCACCACAAGGGGTTCGGCGGCACCTAATAGTTCAGCACCTATGGCTGCCAACAGCATCATCATTAAGGGCATAGCAAAGGTGAGTAGACTAGCTTTAATAAAGGCTTTTTGCGGCACGCCTAACACCACTTCATCACCCACTTGGAGCTTAAGATGAGTAGGGTTAGCTAGTTGAATACGAGAGCGTTTACAGTTGGTGGCTTGGTTCATGAGCCGTTGGCCACAGCCGGTTTTCATACTACAAGAATTGCAGGTACTCAAACGCACTGTATCTAACCAAATGGAATCCTGATCAAGGGCATGCACTTGTGCCACCTGCTCGATCATAGACTCGGATGCATGCAACATAAAGCTACCCTGAAGCCAAAAACTGTTATTGAGCCTTTAAGGATACCACAGAGCTTGCAACTTGCTCAGCTTGCGCCAAACTTAATTCGCCAACTAAGGTCATAAACACCTCGCTGTCACCCGTTTGCATAGACTGCCCAAACACCAAATTAGAGCCCGCATAAGCATGCCCTTCAGCAATACTGCGGCCGTTTAGCGCTTCTACATAGAGAGTAAAACTCAGCGAACCATTGCTGTAAGTTAACACTTCACGGGCTACTTTTCCGGCCTTGTCCAAGCTACGTTGGGTAAGCACAAAACCCACAGGTAACGCCTGCACTAACCACCGAGCTTCGGCCGCATTAATGGCTTCGGCGGGCACTGGCAAGCGAATAATTTGGCTGAGATGCTGCTCACTAGGGCTGATTTTGGCCGCATTAGTGCTGACTAATTGAATATAGTCGTTGCTGTTGCTTGGCTCTAGCAACACCACACCCTGCTGCTGCACTGGCAGCATATCTGTCTGTGCGGTCATAGCTACACGCTGGGCGCCTAACACCATCACCACAGTGACACTAGCAGCCACGGCTAAGCCAGCCATAGGTTGCCAAAATTGACTTAACTTGCTGCGACTAGGGGCAGCTTTTGGCAGATTAAAAGTAATTTCGGTGGTTAAGGCATCACGCACACTATCGGCCAAGTCTAAGTGCATGCTAGCGCTTGTCGCCTGTCGCTTTAAGGCCGCACTAGCGAGCTGATAGCGGGCCCATTGCTGCCTAACTTGTTCATCGTCTTGGCTTGCCTTCAGCACCCGTTGAAGCTCAAGGGGCTGCGCTGCATCATCCATTAGAGCGGATACAGATTCACCTAACGCGGCTGCATTAGTTTGTGTCGAGGTTCGTGTCGATCGCAAAATATTTTTCCCTAAAATAGGCTTGTTATGCACATCTTCAACATACAAGCTGCAAAAGTTACACCTTTGGACGCCCAAAGAGCCATTTGGTTCAATTTTTATGCACTGTCGAAAAAGCCAACACTATCAGTCGTGTCCCATGAGCTTAGCCACTTCTTTGTCGATAGCATCCCGCGCCCTAAATATGCGTGAGCGCACGGTACCTACAGGACACGACATAACTTCGGCAATTTGATCATAGCTCATGCCTTCAAACTCCCTTAAGGTTAAGGCTGTTCTTAGGTCATCTGGCAATTTTTCTAAGGTGGCAAACACTTTGTCTTGTAGCTGATCACGAGCCATAAGATTTTCTGGAGTTTCCATATCTGCCATCACATCAACACTACCGTAATCACCATAGTCATTAACTTCCACGTCAACATCTGGCGGGCGGCGGCTACGGGCAACCAAATAGTTTTTTGCGGTGTTAATAGCGATGCGATACAGCCAAGTATAAAACTGACTGTCGCCTCTAAAATTAGCCAAGGCACGGTAAGCTTTAATAAAGGCTTCTTGACTTACGTCCATGGCCTCGTGATGGTCTTTCACGTAACGCCCCACCAAACTAATGATTTTGTGCTGATACTTAAGCACTAACAAATCGAAGGCGCGCTTATCCCCAGCTTGTACTCGCTCAACTAGTTGCTGATCCGATTCTGTGGCTTTAGGCGTTGCCAAGGGGGCCAAAGGGTTAGGCACTTAGATGTCCTTATCTAGACTTCTGAATTTAACGATTAACAGCATAGGAAAATTACTCTACTTATATAGGGTACAACAGAATAGCCCCACTCGCACGAACTTAACAGCCAAGTTATAATAGCCAAATTATCAACAATATCCATACGAATCTCCACCCTATGCAACAAGATCTTACATATGATGTACTTATCATTGGTTCAGGTGCAGCAGGCCTGAGCCTTGGCCTGCGATTGGCAACCACTAAACGGGTTGCGATTCTCAGCAAGAACGAACTCAATGCTGGCGCATCTGCCCAAGCCCAGGGTGGCATTGCCGCCGTGTTGGATCAGCAGGACCTACTCGAAAACCACATTCAAGACACCCTTATTGCTGGCGCCAACTTAGGTAATCCCAAAGCCATAGAATTCACCGTGAATCAGGCCAAGGCTAGTGTTGACTGGCTCATCGAACAACAAGTGCCCTTTACCCGCGACCCCAACGATGCCAGCGGTTACCACTTAACTAAGGAAGGCGGGCACAGCCATCGGCGCATTATTCATGCGGCCGATCGTACCGGCCTTGCCGTGTCCAACACCTTGCTCGAACGCGCTCACGAAACCGACAACCTTGAATTACTTAGCCACCAGGTGGCCATCGACCTTATTACCCATGCCAAGCTAGGCCTGCCAGGCAACCGTTGTTTAGGAGCCTATGTGCTGGACCAAAAAACGGGACATATTAACGCCATCAAGGCCAGAGCGGTCATCTTGGCCACCGGTGGTGCTAGCAAAGTTTACCTCTATACCAGCAACCCCGACGGCTCTTCCGGTGACGGTATTGCCATGGCGTGGCGTGCAGGCTGCCGTGTGGCCAACATGGAATTTAATCAGTTCCACCCCACTTGCTTGTATCACCCCCAAGCCAAATCCTTTTTAATCTCTGAGGCGCTACGAGGTGAAGGCGGTAAGTTAATACTGGCTAGCGGCGAGGCTTTTATGCACCGCTTTGACGCACGTTTGGAACTCGCACCCAGGGACATCGTTGCCCGCGCCATTGACCATGAAATGAAACGCTTAGGTGATGATTGCGTTTATTTGGACATTAGCCACCGGGGCCGAGAGTTTGTGTTATCCCATTTCCCCACTATTTACCAACGCTGTTTAGATTTGGGTATTGATATGGCCACAGACCCTATCCCTGTGGTGCCGGCCGCACATTATACCTGTGGTGGGGTGATGACCGACCAAAATGGCATGACTGATATTGATGGTTTATACGCCGTGGGGGAAACCGCTTTTACTGGCTTGCATGGTGCTAACCGCTTAGCCAGTAACTCGTTGCTTGAGTGCTTTGTTTATGGCCATGCAGCGGCCCGTCACATCGAAAGCCATTGGCACGAGCAGCAGTTCACACCAGCCATTCCGGCATGGGACGAAAGCCAAGTTAAAGATTCAGACGAAGATGTTATCATTTCTCATAACTGGGACGAACTGCGGCGCTTTATGTGGGATTATGTGGGCATTGTGCGCACCGACAAGCGCCTCACTCGTGCCCAACATCGAGTGGAATTACTGCTCAGCGAAATTGATGAATTTTACAGCAACTATCGCATCAGTGGCGACTTGATTGAACTGCGCAACCTTGCCTTAGTAGCGTCGATCATTATCCATAGTGCCCAGCAACGTAAAGAAAGCCGCGGCCTACACTACACCCTAGACTACCCTCACACCCAAGCATTGGCGCGCAATACCATTTTAACGCCGGCTAACTTTGATTGGCAGTAGGCTGCTGCCTATACCAACGGCCAAACACCCGCAACCGGCGCAGCTGCTCTTTGGGACCACTGTCGGCCATCAGTGGCCACCAAAATCTGCGCCCATCTAGGGTGACTAGGTGCAAGGTAATGAACCAAGGATTAAACGCCGACTTAGGCAATATAGTGCCTTCAACTACATCACCACTTGCCAAGTAACAACAAAATCCCTCGGGCGTCCAACTCATGGCCACCACACTGCCACTAGCCTTGAGCCAGGCATAGCGCCACAGCCAATGAATAACTATCAAGGCGGCAAACATGGCGTAGCCTAAGGTCCACCAAGAGGCACCCGCAATGGTGTAACTGCACACTAAAAAAGCGCCCCACACCAAAACGCCTACCTGAGTAAGGTAAGCCGAGCGACTTAGCCTAAACTTGGCCCGACTGAGCATAATGTTGCACTTGCGCGACCATGGCCGCTAAGTCGGCATCGTCGCACTTGCCGTGGCCCATGAACCAGGCAAATAAATCTGGGTCTTGTTGGCTCAATAGTCGCACATAGGTTTCCTGTTGCGCCTGCGTCAGTAAGGGCAACGCATGGGTAGCAAAGGGGCCCAGAAGAACATCCAATTCCAGCATGCCTCTGCGGCTATGCCAGATCTGACGCTTTAATTCTGTTTGGTTTAACATTGAATTCTCAGGCTTGCGCCCATACCATATAGAGTAAGCTATTATTCTAACCCAAACAGACCATTTTCGCCTGCCAGCCAACAAGAATTTAATTATGAACAACACCTCTTTTTGCCCTTTAGATCACTTCGGCAGCCTTGCCTTAAGCGGCCAAGACGCACGTGCTTTTTTGCAAGGCCAAGTCACTTGTGATGTCGATCAAGTGTCATCAACTCAAGTTCAAACTGGGGCCTATTGCACTCCCAAGGGCAACGTTGTTGCTAACTTTGAGTTGCTGGAACAGCAGGATAACTTGCTCATGCACATGCCTATGAGCATGGTTGCAACGGTACACAAGGCCTTGGCCAAATACATTGTATTTTCCAAAGCCGAGTTAGTCGATGTAAGTAGCCAGTGGACGCGATTCGCGGTTTGGGGGCAAGCTGCAGCTGCCTGTGTGGCACAATTGGCGCCTGCGCCTAGCGTACGTCACCAGGCCAGCGCCTTAGCCGACTATACTGACGGCTTGGTTTGGGCCAGCAACACCGCAGCCAACGAGTTTATAGTCTATTGCCGCCAGCAAGACGCTGCCAAAATTACCACGCTATTGCAAACCCAAGCCCAGTTGGCTGACCAAGAACAATGGCAAGCCGTTCAAATTAGCCAAGGCACAGCTTACGTTACCCCAGAAATTAGCGACAGCTACGTACCACAAATGCTTAATTTGCAGGCCACCGGTGCCATCAACTTTAACAAAGGTTGTTATACCGGCCAAGAAATTGTGGCGCGCATGCAATACCTTGGCAAACTCAAACGCCACTTATTTATAGGCCAGGTGACTAGTTCTCAGGCCTTAGAAATAGGTCAGCAGATTGACGCAAGCAAGCGTAAAAATGTAGGTCGTATCGTTAGCTGCGCACATACGGGCGATAGCACTTATGCTTTTACGGCGGTGATCAATTGCACCGAAGCCGTAGAAGGCCAGCTGCACCTGCATGAGCAAGAAGACGCCAGTATCACCATAATGCCCCTGCCCTATGAAATTGACCCGCAGGTGTTTGAACGCATTAAGCTGTAATTAATGCGGGTTAAGAACGCCTGAGCCTTAACCACCATGCGGTCAATTGCGTGATTACTACGATGGGCACAGCATTGATAATAATCAGCAAGCTCAATATAAAACGCATTAAGTCACTGCCGTCGCGGTAGTGCATTTTGCTACCGCTTAAATAGGCTTGGTAGCAATGGTCGGGGCCATCAAGGGCAGAAAAACTAAAATTAATCACCCATTCCAGCAGCAGCCAATAATCTCGGGTTAATGGGTTTGAATGGCGTGCATTGTAGCCCACCCGTGCCGAAATAGTGGAGTCTGGGTAGCCACCCGCCACGGCGTTACCAAGCTGATCAATAGCAACCAATACCGCAGACAACCAATGGTAAGGTTTAGGCCTTAGGGTTTGGTCCTGGGGGAAGTCTGGTTTTGCGCCGCGCTTTTTTGCTGTCATAGTGCCTGTCTAATCTACTAGAATTAGCTAGACCAAAGCTTAACAGGTTTCTACAGCAATTGAATTTGGCTAGGTTCGACTAACACCGGCGTGCGCTGCCAATCGATGGTATGAGTGCCCTGAGCTTGCAAATAGGCATTCGCCAAAGAGAAATGACGACAGCCAAAGAAGCCACGATGGGCCGACAAGGGAGACGGATGTACGGCCGTTAAAATCAGGTGTTTGTCAGCATCAATAAGTTGAGCTTTTTGCTGCGCCTGTTTGCCCCAGAGCATAAATACTATGCCGCTACGCTGGTTGCTTAACTCGGTAATCACGGTATCGGTAAGCTGCTCCCAGCCTTGGCCATGGTGAGCCCCAGCCTGACCTTGGGCCACGGTTAATACACTATTTAACAACAACACGCCTTGTTGAGCCCATTGCGTTAAATCGCCATGGGTGACGGCTTTAACATCTAAGTCTGAGGCCAGTTCTTTGAGCATATTGCGTAATGAGGGGGGTATTTTAACACCTTGATTAACGGAGAAGCTCAAGCCGTGGGCCTGGGGCTGCCCTTGCTCCACACTGTGGTAAGGATCTTGCCCTAAAACCACAACTTTAACTTGCTTAAAGGGCGTTAGCGCAAAGGCGTTAAACCAGTCTTTCTGGGCCGGAAAAACGGATTTTTCCTGTTCCAGCTGGGCCTGAAGAAACTCTGCTAAAGCCTGTAAAGGCGGGCTTTGCAGACAAGGCTGTAGCAGCTTGAGCCAAGCTTCATCGAGTTGACTCAAGCCTGCGGCCTGCCAAATAGACTGAGCCATAAATTGGCCTTGCTACTTGGCTTCTGGACGCATGTGGGGGAACAACAAAACATCACGAATGGAAGGTGCGTCGGTAAACAGCATCACCAAACGGTCAATGCCAATGCCCTCACCTGCAGTGGGAGGCATACCATACTCTAGGGCCGTAATATAGTCGGCATCGTAGTGCATGGCCTCGTCGTCGCCAGCTTCCATATCTGACACTTGTGCCAGGAAGCGTTCGGCTTGATCTTCGGCATCGTTAAGCTCGGAGAAACCGTTGGCAATTTCGCGGCCACCCACAAAGAATTCAAAGCGGTCGGTAACGAATGGGTCGTCATCATTGCGCCGCGCCAAGGGCGACACTTCGGCTGGGTATAGGGTGATGAAGGTGGGCTGATCCAAGCGGTCTTCCACGGTCTTTTCAAAAATTTCAATCTGTACTTTGCCTAAACCATAGTAAGGCTTAAGCGGAATGCCCAGACCTTCGGCAATGGCCCTTGCGCCTGCTTCATCGGCTAACTGCTCGGCCTTAATGTCTGGGTTGTATTGCAAGATGGAATCAAACACCGACAAACGCAAGAAAGGCTGGGCAAAATCATATTCACTGCCTTGATAAGTAACCTTGCTGTTGCCCAATACCGATTCTGCAATATGACGCAGCATGGCTTCAGTCAAGTCCATCAAGTCACGATAATCAGCATAGGACCAGTAGAATTCCAACATGGTAAATTCTGGGTTATGGCGGGTCGACAAACCTTCGTTACGAAAGTTGCGGTTGATCTCGAATACGCGCTCAAAACCACCCACTACCAAACGCTTCAAATACAGCTCTGGGGCGATACGCAAATACATATCCCGATCTAAGGCATTGTGATGGGTAATGAAGGGCCGTGCCGCTGCGCCGCCTGGAATCACCTGCATCATGGGTGTTTCTACTTCCATGAATTCGCGGCTGATCAAAAACTGGCGGATGGCTTCAACAATGCGGGTACGGGTAATAAACGTCTTGCGCGATGCTTCGTTAACGATCAAGTCTACATAACGCTGACGGTAACGCATTTCTTGATCGGCCAAACCGTGATGCTTGTCCGGCAACGGACGCAAGGCTTTGGTTAATAGCTGTGGCTCAAGCATGTCGACAAACAAATCGCCCTTACCGGACTTTTGCAAAGTGCCAGCCACACCAACGATGTCGCCTAGATCCCAGGTTTTGATTTCGGCCAATAGCTCTGGTGACAAAGCTTTGCGATTTACATACAGTTGAATGCGACCAGACACGTCCTGAATTTCCATGAAGGCGCCACGATTACGAATAATTCGACCCGCCACCTTAACCGGCAAGGCCAAGGTTTCCAGTGTTGGCTTGTCTTTCTCGCCATGGCTGTCCTGCAAGTCCTGGGCGTAGCTGTCGCGACGGAAGTCGTTAGGGAAAGCGTTGCCCGCCTCCCGGCGCAAGGCCAATTTAGCGCGCCGCTCGCTAATAAGCTTATTATCTTCTTGCACTACACTGTCGTTGGTATCATTCATAATTCTATAGTCTAAAAGGTCTTAAATAATTCGATTTATAGACCAGCTTTTAAGCTGGCCACGATAAACTGATCTAGGTCGCCATCCAGCACCTTATCACAGCCACCGGTTTGCACATTAGTGCGTAGGTCTTTGATGCGTTGGTCATCCAGTACATAGGATCGAATTTGGCTGCCCCAGCCAATGTCAGACTTACTGGCTTCCACCACTTGGGAGGCTTCTTGACGTTTGAGCATTTCTTGCTCGTACAACTTGGCCCGCAACTGCTTCATGGCCGCATCGCGGTTTTGATGCTGCGAGCGCTGATTTTGACATTGCACCACAATGCCAGAGGGGCCATGAGTTAAACGCACGGCCGAATCGGTTTTGTTAACATGCTGACCACCGGCACCACTGGCGCGGTAAGTATCCACCCGCAAGTCGGCTGGATTGATTTCAATTTCGATCTTGTCGTCAATTTCTGGCGACACAAACACCGAGGCAAACGAAGTATGGCGACGGCTACTGGAATCAAAAGGCGACTTACGCACCAAACGATGTACACCGGTTTCCGTGCGCAGCCAGCCAAAGGCGTAATCGCCTTCAAAACGAATGGTGGCACTTTTAATACCCGCTACATCGCCATCGCTGACTTCCATCAATTCAACCTTAAAGCCCTTTTTCTCGCCCCAACGCAGGTACATGCGCAAAATGATACTGGCCCAGTCTTGCGCTTCGGTACCACCAGAGCCCGACTGGATGTCCAAAAATGCTGCGTTGGCATCCATTTCACCAGAGAACATGCGCCTAAATTCAAGCACTTCGAGCTTGGCAGTTAAGTCATCAAGCTCCAACTGCACTTCTTCTAGGGTGTCTTCGTCATTTTCTTCAACCGCAAGATCCAGCAGCTCTTTGGCATCCACCAAACCACCGTCCATGGTATCAATAGTGTTCACTACAGCCTCAAGCTGGGCCCGTTCTTTACCTAGCTCTTGGGCTCGCTCGGCGTCGTTCCACACATCGGGCTGCTCTAGCTCCCGCTCTACTTCAACTAAGCGCTCTTGTTGACCAACATAGTCAAAGATACCCCCTAAGCACATGGGTGCGCTCGGCAAGGTCTTTCATAGTTTGGATGAATGGATTGATTTCGAACATGGAGTAGCACCACTAAAATAATGCGCGCATTATACCCGAAAAGTGCCTAATATGGGTAGTTTCAAGCACATATTGACTTGCCAATAACTGCGGGCTAATGTGGCGCAAGTAGACATCTAATGGCAACAACCTATGACCCTCCACCTAAACGAACTAGGCCAACCCATTGGCGCACCACTCGACCATTGGCAGGCCTGCAAAAGACCTGCTGGTGAGACTTTATACGGTCAATATTGCCGACTTGAGACCATTGATCTAAAACGCCATAGTGCAGATTTATGGCAGGCATTTAATGCCGATAAACAACAACGTATTTGGACTTACTTGTCCTATGGACCCTTTGCCAGCCAAACGCAATTTGAGCAGTGGATCGCCATTACCTGCTGTGTCCAAGATCCTTTGTTTTATGTTGTTATTGACCTTGCCAAAGGTAAGGCGTTAGGTCTAGCTAGCTATTTGCGCATTCAACCTGAGATAGGCTTAATCGAAGTAGGGCACATCAATTTTTCCCCTGCCCTACAACAAACCACAGCGGCCACAGAGGCCATGTATTTAATGATGAAGCAGGCATTTGAATTAGGCTATCGACGTTACGAATGGAAGTGTGACAATGCCAACCTTGGTTCCAAGCGAGCAGCCGAACGTTTAGGCTTTAGCCATGATGGACTATTCGAGCAAGCCACCATGTACAAGGGCCGCAACCGTGATACGGCTTGGTTTTCAGTGCTCGACCATCAATGGCAGGAAAAACAGCTGGCCTTTTTGAACTGGCTCAGCGTCGACAACTTTGACGCCGAGGGCAAACAGCGCAAGCCATTACAAGCACTCGGGTGATTTGCAAACAGGAACCACTGAGGCACTTCACCTAAACTCAATTTTTGGGCAACGATCCATCACCACAGTGATGCCGGCAGCGCGGGCCTTAGCGGCGGCATCGGCGTGGTAAATACCCAGCTGCATCCACATGACGTTAGCGCCCTTGGCAATCACCTCGTCGGCTAACGCGGCCATGGCTTCGCTGGCCCTAAAGCAGTCGACCATATCAATAGCAAAGGGGATGGCAGCCAAATTAGGGTAACAGGCAAGTCCTAGAATGGTTTGGTGCTGAGGATGCACTGGAATAACCTGATAGCCTTGTTGCAACAGGAACAAGGCTACCTGGTGACTGGCGCGATGGGGCTTAGGTGACAAGCCCACCACCGCAATGGTTTTTACTTGGCGCTGAATTTGCCCAATATCACTGTCAGTTAAGCCGTCAATAGCCAAGCTTAGCTGCCCACGTAAACACAGCCAGAGGTGCAAGTTTCCTTGAGCTCTAGGCGGCATAATTGGGGCAATACGGGTTTGAGTTGTTGCCAGATCCACTGCACCATAATTTCACTGGTGGGATTTTCTAAGCCTTCAATATCATTCAAGTAATTATGGTCAAGGCGTTCATAGATGGGTTTAAACACTTGCTTAATATCACCAAAATCCATAATCCAACCACTGCTTGCGCCCACCGGGCCGGTGACTACAATGCGCAACTGGAAAGTGTGGCCATGCAAGCGGCCGCACTTATGCCCTGCAGGGACATTGGGTAAAAAGTGGGCTGAATCAAAGCTAAAATCTTTGTAAATTTCCATTAACGGATGCCTGTAATTTTGTGGGTTTGCAAGCTTAAGCGCCACTGGGGGTGCTGCAAGCAATAATCGATGGTTTGCTGCACACAATCATCGTCATCATTAGAGGTAGCTATATAAGCTCGGTCCAGCGGTTGCAAATAGTGGTTTTCAAAGTCCATATGGCTAAAGCGCTCTGGCATGGCTTGACGCTGTGGATATACTAATTTTAACTCGTGGCCAGTGGTTTGCACTATCTCCGAATTACCCTTAGGGCTCACACAAATCCAATCAATGCTTGGCATTACAGGCAGTGTACCATTGGTTTCGATGGCAATTTTAAACTCAGCATCGTGCAGCTCGCGCACCAAGGCCTCGTCTACTTGCAGCATGGGCTCACCACCAGTGAGCACCACCAAGGGATGCCCGGGCAAACCTTCGGGCCAACAATTGACTATTGTCTGTACTAGTTCTTGGGCAGTATAACGGCCACCTAAAGTGCCATCGACACCGACGAAATCGGTGTCGCAAAAATCGCAAATGCTGACCCCACGGCGGGCTTCACTGCCGGTCCATAAGTTACAACCCGCAAAGCGACAAAAAACCGCAGGCCGTCCAGCTTGGCGGCCTTCGCCTTGCAAGGTGTAAAAAATTTCTTTAATGGAATACATAAAATCAGCTACGCGTAGGCTACTGGGTCTGTGAGCCCAGCCTTAGCAAAGGCTTCAAGACGCTCAACACAGGAGCCACATTGGCCACAGGCTCTGTCTAAGCCCAGATAACAGGTCCAAGTTTGACCGTAATCTAGCCCCATTTCAAGGCCTGCCTGTAAGATCGCCAGCTTACTTTGATACAAGAACGGGCTATTGATTTGCACATCCTCATAGTTAGCAATGGCCGACACAGTGTTCATGGCTTCAACAAATTCTGGACGGCAATCGGGGTAGATATCGTGATCGCCTGAATGGGCGCCATAAAAAACTTGGGTGCAGCCGATAGACACGGCGTAGCCAATGGCCAAAGACAATAAAATCATATTGCGGTTAGGCACCACGGTAGACTTCATATTGTCTTCTTGGTACTCGCCCGTGGGTATATCAATAGCGTTTGAGGTAAGAGACGAGCCTTGTAACAATTGGTTGATTGCGGTGATATCCACCAGCTTATGGGACACGTCCAAATCGGCACACACCTTAGCCGCCACATCCAGCTCTTTACTGTGGCGTTGGCCATAGTTAAAAGACAGGGCAAACACCTCATAACCTTGCTGCAAAGCGAGGTGTAATACAGTGTAGGAATCCATTCCACCGGAATAAATAACGATTGCTTTTGGTTTCATACTGCAGCTGATCTGTAAGACAAATATTTAGGCCGCAAATTATACCCTAACGCGAGTGATTACGCACTTGCGACCAAGGCTGGCTGATGTAGCGCGCGCAAAATATCTAACACCCACTGAGGCCGATTTAAGGTATATAAATGCACCCTATTTAAGCCATGCTCAGCTAAGCGTTGAATCTGCTCCACGGCTATGTCCTGGGCTAGGTGCTGCTGATCATCAGCAGCAGTGAGACGCTCAAAGCGCGCAACTATTTTAGCCGGCACATTGGCACCGCAACGAGCAGAAAAACGCTGGATGGCGACAATATCGTGGATGGGCATGACACCAACAATAATGGGCACGCTAATGCCCTGCCCGTGCATCAGGTCGGCGTAACGCAGCAAGGTATCCGTGTCGTAGCAGTACTGGGTCATGATCTGGCTGGCGCCTGCATTAACCTTGCTAGCCAAGTGGCGTAAGTCAGCAGCATGGCTGCTGGCTTGGGGGTGAGTTTCTGGATAAGCTGCCACGGAAATAGTGCCATCAAACCATTGTCGCAAACCTGCCACTAGATCGGCGCCATAGCTATAGCCCTGGGGATGAGGGCAAAAATCACCCGCTAAGCTATCGCCGCGTAAGGCCACCAGATGATCGACGCCTGCGGCCACAAAGGCCTGGGCAGCTTGACCTACCTCAGCCTTACTCGCAGCCACAGCCGTGATATGCGCAGCGGCCACCAGCTCACGCCGCTGTAAACGCGCAATAGCATTAAAACTTTCGGCCTGGCTGGAACCACCGGCACCGTATGTCATTGAACAAAATTCAGGTTGCCAGTTTTGCAAGGCATTAAGACAGGTGTCCAACGCCAAACTGCTGGCACTCGACTTAGGTGGGAAAAACTCAAAGGAATAACGTGTAACCATGTGAAAGCTCTTGACCTGAAGGGTTCAATCATTGAGCCGCCATTATGGCAGTTTGGGGTGATCTGCCGGGTGAAACCTTCGGCAACAACATGAACTTAGTTCAAGTTACCCATATTACCCAAACTCAAGGCCAAAGCTAACAAGGCCAACAATTCCGCCACCTCGATACTGGCACCCGCTGTATCACCCGTCCAGCCATCAATGCGCTCGAGCATAAGGCGACGCATGAGCCAGTAGCCAATAGCTAGCACTAAGATCAACACTGGCAATACCACACCCAGCATGTAAGTAGCAGCGGCTGCTAGGCCCAGTAGTTGCAACCAAACCCACAGGCTTTGAGCTTGATTCTTAAGTTCGGTACCCAAACCTTGACCACGCACATAGGGAGTGTGAACCACTAACAACATGACCTGGCAGCGTGCCAAAATGGGCACCAACAGCAAACCATACCAAAGCCCATTATCAACCACCCTCACATAGGCTAGCACTTCGGCTAGAGCCAGCCACTTAAGCAACAGCACCAATACCAGCACTACTACTGCAGCGGGGCCACAGGTAGGATCTTTCATTAATTCTAAGGTGCGCTGTTTGTTGCCAAAACCACCTAACCAGGCATCGGCACTGTCGGCCAAACCATCCAAATGCAATGCCCCGGTGATCCACACCCACAAAACCAACACCAAGCCAGCCTGCAAAGCAGGGCTAAGCGCTATGGAAAAATAATCCAGTAGCCACGGCAGCAACACCAGCCAAGCGCCCACCACCAAACCCACTAGCGGATAATAGAGTAAGGCTTTGCCGGCCACCTGGGTCGTGGGCAGGCTACTAGCGATGGAAAATAAACGGTACACGGGAATACGGGTGAGAAACTGAAAGGCCAAGATCAAAGCATGAAAATGCTGTTTGAAAATCATATGAAATCCTGTCGAGCAGCAAAATCAACACTCAAGTGATAATCGGCCTGGCCTTGTTGATTGTCAAACTGAGCTGCCTGCAAACACACCAGGCCGCCATAGGGTACGTCTAAATGGAACAAGGCCCGTGCCTGCATCTGCAAAATTGAACTTAAAATAGCTCGTATCACCCCGCCGTGGGTCACCACAAGCAAGTGCTTGCGTTCTTGTTTAAGGGCCGCTTGCAGGTGCTCGTGAAGCGCAGCCATGGCCCGGCTTTGCAGCTGGGCAACAGACTCGCCATTGGGTGCGGCACAAGCCATGGGGTCATCCCAAAAGGCCTGCACTTGATCGGCTTGAGTGCGCCATACTTCGCTACGCAACTGACCATCCCAATCTCCAAAGGACATTTCTTGCAAGCGCTCATCGAGCAACTCTGGCTGCGGGTGTAGGGCCGAGAAAGCTGCACACCGCTGTAAAGTAGAACTCACCAAATAATCCACCGGTAAGGCAAAGCCAGCACAGGATTGCTGCATTTGACACAAACCTTGCGCCGTTAACGCCACGTCGGTACGGCCGCGATAAATATCGCCGCCCTGAGTCATGCCATGACGTAACAGGCTAACACGCATACACCACTTCCTAAGCCGACTTCTCGGACACGGCGGCTTCGGCGAAGGTTGCCATTTCGTTGTGGGTTACGCAAGCACTCTTAAGAATGGACAAAGCCACACCGGCACCACTGCCCTCACCTAAACGCATGCCTAAGTCGAGTATGGTTTCTGCACCAATGGTGTTCATCATGGCGGCATGACCCGGCTCGGCTGAGGCATGGGCAAAGAACATCCATTGGGTGATCTCAGGCTGCACCTTGGCCGCTATAATGGCCGCCGAGGTAGTGATGAAACCGTCCACCAAAATGGCCATACCCACCTGCGCAGCGCGAATATAAGCCCCCACCAAGGCGGCAATTTCCAAGCCACCTAAATGACGCAGAGCTGCAACTGGATTGTCCATGGCTGCGGCATGGGTGGCTAAGGCGGCTTCTATGACTCGGCCTTTGTGAGATACGCCATCAGCGTCAAGACCAGTGCCTGGCCCCACTAAACTGGTTACGCTCTGGCCCGTGGCCCAGGCGGCCAGTGCCGTAGCTGGCGTGGTATTGGCAATACCCATGTCACCACCAATAAAGAGCGTGCACTTATTAGCCGCGGCGCGGTCTACGGCGTCTTTACCAGCCTTGAGGGCTTGGCCTAATTGGTCTTCAGACATAGCCGCTTGGTTGGCAAAGTTAGCTGTACCAGCCATTATGGTGTTATCGATGACCTTATCCATAGCCGGAAGATCAACCACGGTGCCTAAATTAACCACTTCAAAGTGGGCGTTGTTTTGGCGTGCCAAAGCACAAATGGCGGCACCACCACGGGAAAAATTCTTCACCATTTCGCCAGTCACTACCTGAGGGAAGGCCGATACACCTTCGGCGGCAATGCCATGGTCGCCGGCAAACACAACCACTTGGGCATTGTCTACGCTTGGGTCTGATCGACCTTGCATGGCGCATAGGCGCACGGCCATGGTCTCCAAGCTGCCTAAAGAACCGGGTGGTTTTGTGAGTTGGCCTTGGCGTTGCGTGCCTTCTTCTTGGGCCTTGTTATTGAGTTGTGCTAGAGGTTGATTGATCCAGTCGAGAGTCATGATTATCAGTACCGCTTATAATTTTTTAGAGGTTTGGTTTTTTAAAGATAAAGGTAATCCAGCCACGGCTAGAGTGACCGAGTCGCATACCTGTGCTAGGCGCTGATTCATCAGCCCCGAGTAATCCTGAAATTGGCGACTTAGTACGCCCATTGGCACGATTCCTGAACCGACTTCGTTGCTCACAAGTATGAGCATGTGTTGGGTACTGGTTACTTGCTCTACTAACTCGTCAAGTAAAGCATCTAAATCGGCATTAGCTGCGCATAGATGATTGCTCAGCCATAGAGTTAAGCAATCTACCAACACACAAACTGGGCGCTGATCAAGCTGCGCCAAGGTTTGGCTTAAGGTTAATGGCTGTTCGACTAAGCGCCAGTGTTTAGGCCTGCGCTGTTGATGCAAAGCAATACGCTGGGCCATGCTGCCGCTGCCATCCTGCGCGTCATCAACCTGAGCTTGGCCTACTTCTGCGGTGGCCACATAGACCACATCAAAACCACTGGCTGCAGCTGCCTGCTCGGCTAGGGCGCTTTTGCCAGATCTAGCACCGCCTAAAAAAAGCTGTCGTTGGGGAGGCATGCAATTGTTTCCAAACCAGTGAACCAAGCCGTACCTATAAGTATCTGTGCTTGAGCTCCCAGTTTACGTTGATCCTCTAGGCATGGATACTCAAAAGCGACCCAGATACATCATTCTTTATGTCAAGTCCTTGTTCGCAGGTTTATCAATGCGTAGACTGCGACAAACATCAAGGAAACAAAACCGTGAAAAAACCCGTTAGTGAAGCTCAACACCAACAGCGCATGAGCAAAGTTAAACAACAAATCGACAAACAAATTGAGCGTGCCGATAAAGAGCAAGGCGTTGCTGTTTTACTCACTGGCAATGGCAAAGGCAAAAGCAGCTCCGCCTTTGGCATGTTGGCCCGTAGCTTAGGCTATGGCCACAACTGCGCAGTGGTGCAATTTATTAAAGGTGATTGGGAGTGTGGCGAAGAGTTGTTTTTTAGCCAGCATCCTAAAGTGTCTTATCACGCCATGGGTGCTGGCTTTACTTGGGAAACGCAAAATCAAGCCGCCGATAAAGCGGCCGCAGAAAAAGCCTGGCATCTGGCTGCAAATTTGCTTGCCGATGCTAGCATCGATTTTTTAATTCTCGACGAGCTGACCTATATGTTTAGCCATGGCTGGCTTGACCTAGACAAGGTTATCCAAGCTATTCGCCAGCGCCCTCCACAAATGAACTTAGTGGTCACCGGGCGCGGTGCGCCTGAAGGCTTGATGGACATATGTGATACGGTGAGTGAGGTAAAGGACATTAAGCACGCCTTTAGAAACGGCATCAAAGCCCGGCGGGGCATAGAATTTTAGGCCACTCTTTGACATCCATGTCACCGCGGCATACCGTACATCCTGTACATAAAAAAATGGCCTGAGTTGCCTCAGGCCATAAAATCGCCACTAATGCTGTGGAAAGCAAGCCTACTTTACCCATAGCCCTTCAAGCTGCCAAGCAAATGGCTTAAAATTCAGAATTCTTCCTAAGCATACATTTTTGTTGCGAGAGACACTCCATGAGCATTGCCTTATTTTTTGGTTCAACCACTGGTAACACAGAAGATATTGCCGACCAAATTCGTGACATTTTTGGTGCTGACGCAATTGATATTTACAACGTCGCCGATGATTCAGTTAGCCTTATGCTCGATTATGACACCATTATTTGCGGCATTCCCACTTGGGATTACGGTGAGTTGCAAGCCGATTGGGAAGACATCTGGGACGAAATTGATAGCCTAGACCTAAGCCACAAACAGTTTGCCTGCTTTGGCTGTGGCGACCAAATTGGTTACCCCGAGTGGTATCAAGATGCCATGGGCTTGCTGCATGACAAGCTGGTCATTCAAGGTGCCAAGCCCATAGGTTATTGGCCTACAGATGGTTATCAATACGAAGTATCTAAAGCGGCTACCGAAGATGGTAGCCAATTTATTGGCCTAGCAGTTGATGAAGATAGCCAGCACGAACTCACGGATCAGCGGGTGCAGGACTGGTGCCAACAGCTGCAGCAGGAAATAAACTAGCCACGCAGCTTGCGGAAGACGGCGTTATAAAGCAGCCACAATAGCGCCACAAATTGCACGGCTAATAACCATAGCCAAGCATTAGCATAGGCCGCCTGAGGGTATACGCCTTGGGCATCGCTGGGCCATTGATCAATTAACACCCCAAGACCCCACTGACAGATAAAGGCAAAAGCAAACACGCAAAGGTTAAGGCTAGTATTGATGCGGCCTACCAAGCCCTTGGGCACAGCCTGGGATAAATAAGCGTACATCAGCGCCCCTGAAGTACCAAAAAAACCGCTCACTGCCCACCAAAGATGATGCCACTGACTCCATTCATTAATGATCACCCATTGGCTCAACATGTACACCATCATGCCGCCAATACTCACAAGATGGGCGCTAATGCCAAATTTTTGCAACCACCCCGCAAGCCCGCCCAAGGACACAAAACCCGCGGTCATAGCCAGCGCCATAGTCAGCAAAACTTGTGCTGCTTCTGCAGGCGAAAGAGACACATAATCCCGTAGCCAATAGCCAGCCCACAAACCAACGAAGGCGCCGAAGATACCTTGCGTGGCAACCGACAAGGGAGCCAAGCGATAGAATATTGGGCTTTTAATCACCTGCCAAAGCTCTGCCCACTGTGACTTCAACTTTTGGCTTTGCCGCTTGACGGTATAACTCGGCACCAAACTGTAAACCAGCACACTGGCAAACACCGAGGCCACCGCCAAAAGCTGAAACAATAGACGCCAGTCGCCCCAGCTTAAGAACCACTGTACAGGCGTAGATGCAGACACCACACCTAAACCGCCAGCCATGAGCTGCAAGCCGTTAACTAAGGGCAAACGCTGCGCCGGCAAAAGGTTGGCGTAGGCCGTAAAGGCCGCCATCAAGCAGGCTGATACGCCAATACCAATGAGAGCCCGGCCAAGTAACAACCCTAGAATAGAATCTGCCATGGCAAACACCCAGGCGCCTACGGCTGCCAGCAATAATAATGCAGCACTCACTTTGCGACTTTCATAACGATCCAGCAAGATGCCTAGGGGCAGTTGACAGAGGGCAAAAGTAAGCAAATAAACACTGGTAATCATGCCCATTTGATTAGCATCCAGACCAAATTCGGTGATTAGGTCAGGGGCGATCACCAGGTTTACTACCCGGTACAAAAAAGACAGAAAGTAGCCAAAGGCAAAAGGCAAAAACAGCTTTAGCAACATAAACGAACCTTTTTTAGAAACAAAAAAGCCCTTACATTAAGGGCTTTTGTCTAGAGTTTCAACTTAACAGCTAGCTCAAGGCTAGAAAGGAATGTCGTCATCAAAATCTGCATCAAAGCCACCTGGTTGTTGCTGTGGCTGCTGTTGTTGCTGTGGCTGCTGTTGTTGCTGTGGCGCCGTGGCTTGTTGCTGATAAGACTGCTGCGGTTGCGGCCGACCTTGCGCTGCTTGCTGATTTTGGTTTTGCTGAGGTGCAAAGTCACCAGCTTGAGCACCACCTTGACGGCTATCTAGCATCTGCATTTCTGACGCCACGATTTCTGTGGTGTAACGTTTCACACCGTCTTGTTCCCACTGTCGAGTACGCAGGGAGCCTTCGATATAAATTTTTGAGCCTTTACGCACATATTCGCCGGCTATTTCTGCTAAGCGGTTAAAAAACACCACCCGGTGCCATTCGGTGCGCTCTTGCTGTTGTCCGGTTTGCTTGTCTTTCCAAGATTCGGAGGTGGCCACTGTAAGGTTGGTAACCGCACCGCCTGAAGGCATAAAGCGAGTTTCTGGATCACCGCCTACATTGCCTATTAGAATAACTTTATTAACGCCACGTGCCATGATCTGCTCCTGCTGTATGAAATTTAAGTTGCTGTATGTTTAAGCACTTTTTGCTCACTGAGCTAGCCAAGAAGCGACTCAATGAGGCTGCAAATTATAGGCTTTCTGGTGCAACTATTCAAAGCCTAACAGCGCTAATTTTAAGCGCTTTTAAAAAGCTGTTATAGGACGGGTGTTATGCCTATAATGGTCGGTTTGGCCCTTAGTGGATTAATCAATGGACACCATCATTGTACGCGGCGCTCGCACCCATAATTTAAAGAATATAGACATCGACATCCCGCGCGATAAGTTAGTTGTAATTACTGGTTTATCTGGCTCTGGCAAGTCCTCATTGGCCTTTGACACCCTTTATGCAGAAGGCCAACGCCGCTATGTAGAATCTCTGTCTACCTATGCTCGGCAGTTTTTATCGATTATGGAAAAGCCAGACGTTGACCATATCGAAGGTTTGTCTCCAGCGATTTCCATTGAACAAAAATCAACCTCCCACAACCCCCGCTCCACTGTGGGCACCATTACCGAAATATATGACTATTTACGTTTGTTGTTTGCCCGCGCCGGCGAACCACGCTGTCCTGAGCATGACTTACCCCTAGCTGCGCAAACCGTGAGCCAAATGGTCGACCAGGTTTTAGTGCAAGAGGAAGGCCTGCGCCTCATGTTGTTAGCTCCGATAGTACAAAATCGCAAAGGTGAGCACTTACACACACTGGATGAACTGCGTAGCCAAGGCTACATTCGGGCACGCATTAACGGCACCCTGTGCGATTTAGACGACACCCCTGATCTAGAGAAGAACAAAAAGCACACCATTGAAGTCGTCATAGACCGCTTTAAGGTGAAGCAAGGCCTGCAGCTGCGTTTAGCTGAGTCCTTTGAAACCGCATTGAACCTTACCGATGGCATTGCCAAAGTCGTTTCGATGGATGACCCTAAGGCCGAAGAAATGATTTTTTCCTCGCGCTTCGCCTGCCCTGCTTGTGGTCACTCAATAGCCGAACTTGAGCCTCGGTTATTTAGTTTTAATAGCCCCTCAGGCGCTTGCCAAACTTGTGATGGCTTGGGCATTCGTCAATTTTTTGATGCTAGCAAAGTCGTACAGCAGCCTGGTAACAGCCTATCTGAAGGGGCCATACGAGGCTGGGACCGTCGCTCGATCTACTACTATGGCTTACTCAGCGCTATGGCCAAACACTACAGCTTTAGCATGGAAACACCATGGCAAGAACTCGCTGAGAATGTGCAAAAACTCATTCTCTATGGCACAGGTAAAACCGCCGTTGAATTTAACTACATTAATGACCGCGGTGACAAAATAAGCCGCAATCATCCCTTCGAAGGCATTATTAATAACTTACAGCGGCGCTATCGTGAAACCGAATCCAACATGGTGCGCGAAGACTTGGGCAAGTATTTAAACCTGCAACCCTGCCCCAGCTGCAATGGCAGCCGCTTACGCACAGAGGCACGGCATGTATTTATTGATGGCCTTAACTTGCCGCAAATCACCAGTAAAGCAGTAGGCGAAAGTGCCGATTACTTTGCCAATTTAACCTTACCCGGCAAGCAAGGGCAGATTGCCGATAAAATTCTCAAGGAAATCCGTCTACGCTTAGACTTCTTGGTTAATGTGGGCTTAGATTACCTCTCTTTGGACCGTAACGCCGACACCTTGTCGGGCGGTGAAGCTCAACGCATCCGCTTAGCCAGCCAAATTGGTGCCGGCCTTGTAGGGGTGATGTATATCTTGGATGAACCCTCCATTGGTTTGCATCAGCGGGACAACGAGCGACTGCTGAAGACGCTTATACACTTAAGGGACTTAGGTAACACGGTGATCGTAGTTGAGCACGATGAAGAGGCCGTACGCCTTGCTGACCATGTGATCGACATAGGCCCAGGCGCTGGCATTCACGGCGGCCGCATCGTCGCCCAAGGCACCCCAGAAGAGGTTATGGCTAACCCAAACTCGCTTACGGGCCAGTATCTCAGTGGTGTAAAGTGCATCCCTGTACCCAGCAAACGCAACCCTCCTAAAAAGGATAAATGGCTCAAACTATTAGGCGCAACAGGCAACAATCTACAAAGTGTCGACTTAGCCATCCCTACGGGCCTGATGACCTGCATTACCGGCGTCTCGGGCTCAGGCAAGTCGACCCTCATCAACGCTACACTGTATCCATTAGCAGCCACCCTACTTAACAAAGCCACCACCCTAGTTGCGGCCGCCCACGATAAAGTGGAGGGCTTAGACCTAATGGACAAGGTAGTGGACATAGACCAAAGCCCTATTGGCCGCACCCCTCGCTCCAACCCTGCAACCTATACCGGTATATTCACCCCCATTCGTGAGTTATTTGCTGGCACTCAAGAGTCTCGCTCCCGCGGCTACAAACCCGGACGCTTTAGCTTTAACGTTAAAGGTGGGCGCTGTGAAGCTTGCCAAGGCGATGGCGTGATTAAAGTTGAAATGCACTTTTTACCCGACGTATACGTACCCTGCGATGTGTGCAAGGGCAAACGCTACAACCGTGAGACCCTAGAAATTCAGTACAAAGGCAAAAACATCACCCAAGTGTTGGGCATGACGGTGGAAACTGCCGTTGAGTTCTTTGCCGCGGTACCTATGATTCACCGCCGCCTGAAAACCCTAATGGATGTAGGCTTGAGCTATATCTGCCTAGGCCAGAATGCCACCACCCTCTCTGGCGGTGAAGCGCAACGGGTTAAGCTATCGCGTGAGCTGTCTAAGCGAGATACCGGGCAAACCTTGTACATTCTGGATGAGCCTACAACCGGCCTACACTTTGCCGACATTCAACAGTTATTAGATGTGTTGCACCGCCTGCGCGACCATGGCAACACCATAGTGGTGATTGAGCACAACTTAGACGTTATCAAAACCGCAGATTGGATCGTTGATCTGGGCCCAGAAGGCGGCAATAAAGGCGGCCAAATCATTGCCACTGGCACGCCAGAAGATGTAGCCGCTAACCCTGCTTCACACACGGGCCGATTTTTAGCTCCCTTACTGAAATAAAAAGTTGAAATAAAAAGCAAAAAAAACCCAGTCTTGCGACTGGGTTTTTTTTGCTTCCGTAGAGGTTTATTCGTCGCTAGTTACAGGACGATCAACCAATTCTACGTAAGCCATAGGCGCGTTATCGCCAGGGCGAAAGCCGCACTTCATGATGCGGATATAGCCACCAGGACGAGACTGGTAACGCGGGCCTAGTTCATTAAACAGCTTGCCAACTGCTTCTTTGCTACGAGTACGAGCAAAGGCCAAACGGCGGTTAGCAACGCTATCTTCCTTAGCAAGGGTGATCAGTGGCTCAGCCACACGACGCAATTCCTTGGCTTTAGGTAGGGTGGTTTTGATCAATTCGTGCTCAAACAAAGATACAGACATGTTTTTAAACATGGCCTTACGATGAGTGCTGGTACGATTTAGATGACGACCACTTTTACGATGACGCATTTGTTAATTCCTTATCAAACTAAGTTTGAATATTGTGCCGATTAAGACGCTTGAGTGCCTTTAAGAATGGCTGGTGGCCAATTCTCTAAACGCATACCAAGAGACAAGCCTCGAGAGGCAAGTACATCTTTAATTTCGGTCAGTGACTTCTTGCCGAGGTTCGGAGTTTTAAGCAACTCAACTTCGGTGCGTTGAATCAAATCACCAATGAAGTTTAAGTTTTCTGCTTTCAAACAGTTAGCCGAACGTACGGTTAGCTCAAGATCGTCTACTGGACGTAGAAGAATCGGATCAATTTCCGGCTCATCAACCTTAGCTTCTGGCTCGTTGTCGTTTTCCAAGGCCACAAACACCGCCATCTGACGTTGCAGAATGGTAGCGGCGCTACGGATTGCTTCTTCAGGATCTAGAGTACCGTTGGTCTCCAAATCAATCACTAGCTTATCCAAGTTAGTACGCTGTTCTACACGCGCACTTTCAACCGCATATGCAACACGCAATACGGGGCTGAAAGAAGCGTCTAGTTGTAGCTTGCCAATGGCGCGAGTTTCGTCTTCGCCAAGGCCGCGTGCGTCGGCTGGCTCATAGCCAATGCCGGCGCGCACAGTAAGCTGCATAGTTAGCTTGGTTGCAGTGTTTAATTGGGCAATCACATGGTCTGGGTTTGCCACTTCAACATTGTGGCTCAGTGCGATGTCGGCTGCAGTAATAGTACCAGGACCCTGTTTAGACAGAGTTAGTACTGCTTCTTCGCCTTCGTGCATAGTTAGCGCAACGCCTTTAAGGTTAAGCAAGATTTCGATAACGTCTTCTTGCACTCCCTCAATGGAGCTGTACTCATGCTCAACACCGTCGATTTCTACGTCAACGATCGCCGCGCCTGCCATAGATGACAGTAAAATACGACGCAATGCGTTACCTAGCGTGTGGCCAAAGCCACGCTCTAATGGCTCAAGAATAATCTTAGAGCGAGTATCGCTTATACGTTGTACTTCGATATTGCGCGGTGTCAATATATCGTTGGTTGAAGTCATGGACTCACCTTTCACTGGGGCAGTTAATTTAAAAAGCTTACTTAGAGTATAGCTCTACAATTAATTGCTCGTTAATTTCGGCAGGTAGTTCACTACGCTCTGGAGTACTTTTGAAAGTACCTTCCATCTTCGTAGTATCTACATCACACCACTCTACTGCAGCACGCTGGGCGGCCAACTCGAGAGCGCTCTTGATGCGCAACTGATTCTTTGCCTTTTCACGGATAGCGATCACGTCACCTTCAGCTACTTTGTAGCTTGGGATGTTGACGGTTTGGCCATTTACCATAATGCTCTTGTGAGACACAATTTGACGCGCTTCAGCACGTGTAGAGCCAAAGCCCATACGGTAAACAACGTTATCCAAACGGGTTTCTAACAAACTCAACAGGTTTGTGCCTGTTGCGCCTTTTAGACGATCCGCTTCTTTGTAATAGTTACGGAATTGACGCTCAAGTACGCCATACATGCGACGAACTTTTTGCTTTTCACGTAACTGCACACCATACTCAGACAGACGACTACGGCGTGCACCGTGTACACCTGGAATGGTATCAGCTTTACATTTTGAATCTAATGCTCGCACACCGCTCTTAAGGAACAAATCTGTTCCTTCACGTCGAGACAGCTTGCAAACGGGTCCAATATATCTTGCCATTTGATCCTACCCCTTTATACGCGACGCTTTTTAGGCGGACGACAACCATTATGAGGGATTGGAGTCACGTCAGTAATGTTAGCAACCTTAAGGCCACAACCGTTTAAAGCACGAACCGCAGACTCACGTCCTGGTCCTGGGCCTTTAACAAATACGTCAATGTTCTTCAATCCAAATTCCATTGCTGCTTTACCAGCACGCTCTGCAGCCACCTGGGCGGCAAAAGGCGTGCTCTTTCGAGAGCCGCGGAAACCAGAGCCACCAGCTGTTGCCCAGCTTAGTGTGTTGCCCTGTCGGTCAGTTAAGGTAACAATCGTGTTGTTAAATGAGGCGTGGATGTGCGCTAGGCCATCCGCTACCTGCTTTTTAACTTTTTTACGTGTACGAGTACCTGGCTTAGCCATGTTGATATCCTGTACTTATGTTTATCTGCGAATGGGCTTAGTCGGTCCCTTACGGGTCCGGGCGTTAGTCTTAGTGCGTTGTCCACGTAGCGGTAAGCTACGACGATGACGCAGACCACGGTAACAACCTAAGTCCATCAAGCGCTTGATGTTCATTGAGACTTCGCGGCGTAAATCGCCTTCGACGTTCATTGTAGCAATGGCGTTACGAATCTCATCTAATTTCTCTTCGCCCAAATCACTGACCTTAGTGCTTCCCTCAATATTGAGGTCGGCGCAGATCTTTTGAGCAGTAGGTCGGCCAATACCAAAGACATAAGTCAACGAGATAACCGTATGCTTATGATCTGGAATATTGACGCCAGCTATACGAGCCATTCAATTTACTCCGTTCGAGGCACTCAAAAAGTGCTTCGGTTCTATTCTCTTCGTCACAGAAGGCGGCGAATTATACATTCGATGCCTTCTCAGGTCAAATAAGCTTAGCCTTGGCGTTGCTTATGACGTGGCTCTACTTTGCAGATCACGCGGACTACACCTTTGCGACGTACGATTGTGCAGTTTCGACACATTTTCTTAACAGATGCACGTACTTTCATTTCGAACTCCTAAATTTTTGGGGCGAGGTTGCCTTAACCTAAAAGACCGCCATTGCCCTTCAAATTCGATTTCTTCATCAGGGAACTATACTGGTTGGACATCAAGTGAGATTGCACTTGGGACATGAAATCCATGACCACAACCACAACGATCAACAGCGATGTACCACCAAAGTAAAACGGCACATTCCATGCAATCACTAAGAACTGCGGCATTAGCGAAACCGCGGTAATATAGAGCGCACCGAATAACGTTAACCGACCCAAGACAGTGTCGATATAACGCGCCGATTGTTCACCTGGGCGAATACCTGGGATAAAAGCCCCAGACTTCTTCAAGTTATCCGCCACGTCTTTTGGGTTAAAGACCAATGCGGTATAAAAGAAGCAAAAGAACACAATACTAATTGCAAACAACAATATGTATAGAGGCTGGCCCGGCGCAAGCGCCAATGCCATGTCCTGCACCCACTGCATACTGTCTGCTTGACCAAACCACTGACCGATTGAAGCCGGTAGTAATAAAATGGCCGATGCAAAAATTGGCGGAATAACCCCCGCCATGTTCACCTTCAAAGGCAAGTGGCTGGACTGAGCGGCGAATACCTTATTGCCTTGCTGACGCTTGGCATAATTAACGGTAATACGACGCTGACCACGCTCCATGAACACCACAAATGCGACGGTCGCGAGCGCCAGTACGGCGATTGCCAGCAGGGCGATAATGTTCAAGTCACCCTGACGGGCGGCCTCAAACGATTGTCCTACCGCACCAGGAAGACCTGACACGATACCTGCAAAGATGAGTATTGAGATGCCGTTACCAATGCCCTTTTCTGTCACTTGTTCACCAAGCCACATCAAGAACACAGCACCAGACACCAAGGTTACGACTGCAACGAAATAAAAGCTGAGGTCCGCATTAAAGGCAATTCCTTGCCCAGCAAGACCAACCGCCATAGCTAAAGACTGTACTGTGGCTAATAACACAGTACCGTAGCGGGTGTATTGACTAATTTTCCGTCGGCCAGCTTCACCTTCCTTCTTAAGCTGCTCTAACTGTGGGCTTACCACAGTCATTAGTTGCATGATAATCGAAGCCGATATGTAAGGCATAATGCCCAAGGCTAAGATACTCATGCGTTCCAAAGCACCACCAGAGAACATGTTAAACATGCTCAAAATGGTACCTTGGTTTTGCTCGAACATAGCGGCAAGACGGTCAGGGTTTATTCCAGGAACTGGAATATGTGCCCCGATGCGATACACCAAAATGGCGATCAGCACGAAGCGTAAGCGAGACCACAGCTCACTTAAACCACCTTGATTGCCAGCTGGCGACTTACCTTGCTTTGCCATACTATGCCTCGATCTTACCGCCAGCAGCTTCAATAGCCGCTGCAGCGCCCTTAGTTACGCGCAAACCTTTGACAGTAACTGCCCGGGTTAGCTCGCCACTAAGAATGATTTTAGCGTCTTTCATGCGGTCGTTGATGACGTCAGCAGCTTGTAGTGCTGCTAGGTCGATCACGTCCACATTCATGCTCGCTAATTCGCTTAACCGCACTTCAGCTACAAATGCAGCCTTGCGTGAGGTAAAACCAAACTTAGGTAGACGCCTTTGTAGAGGCATCTGGCCGCCTTCGAATCCTGGCTTAACACTGCCGCCGGAACGAGACTTCTGACCTTTGTGGCCACGGCCACACGTCTTGCCCAAACCTGAGCCGATACCACGACCAACGCGCTTTGGCGCGTGGGTGGAACCTTCGGCTGGGGATAGAGTATTTAAACGCATATCAATTTCCCTTATTCGCCTTCAACGCGAACCATGTAGTTGACCTTATTGATCATGCCGCGTACAGATGGAGTATCTTCTACTTCCACTGTATGCCACATGCGCTTGAGGCCAAGACCTTTAACGCAGTCACGGTGACGTGGCAATTTGCCATGCACGCTGCGTACAAGAGTGACCTTGATCATAGACTTTGCTTTTGCCATGACTAATTACCCCAATATTTCTGCAACAGTTTTACCACGCTTAGCCGCAATCTCTTCTGGAGAGTTCATGGCTTTAAGGCCATTGAATGTTGCGCGTACAACGTTTACCGGATTGGTAGAACCGTAGCACTTAGCTAATACGTTATGGACACCAGCCATTTCAAATACAGCACGCATCGCGCCACCAGCAATTACGCCGGTACCTTCTGATGCTGGCTGCATGTATACCTTAGAGGCACCATGGCGAGCTTTAATGGCGTATTGGAGGGTAGTACCGTCCAAATCCACTGTGATCATATTGCGACGGGCTGCTTCCATAGCTTTCTGGATTGCAGCAGGCACTTCACGTGCTTTGCCACGACCAAAACCTACACGGCCAGCGCCATCACCTACGACTGTTAAAGCTGTGAAGCTAAAGATACGACCACCTTTAACTACTTTAGATACACGGTTTACCTGTACCAAGCTTTCTTGCAAGTCGCCGTCTTTCTGTTCAATGTTAGCCATTGTCATATTTCCTTAGAATTGCAAGCCAGCTTCACGCGCGGCATCAGCCAACGCCTTCACACGGCCGTGATATTTAAAGCCAGAACGGTCAAATGCAACCGTTTCGACACCAGCTTCTTTAGCGCGCACTGCAATCAGAGCACCTACCTTAGCAGCCGCATCAGCGTTGCCAGTGGTTTCAGATCGCAAGCTTGAATCTAGAGTAGAGGCTTGCGCCAACACTTTAGAGCCATCGCTAGAAATAATTTGTGCATAGATGTGCTGTGGTGTGCGGTTAACACACAAACGAGTTACACCTAACTCACGCATTTTGTAACGTGCGCGTGCGGCGCGACGTATACGTGCAATTTTCTTTTCCATCGTTATCCTGCCTTACTTCTTCTTAGCTTCTTTACGACGAACATGTTCATCAGCGTAACGTACACCCTTACCTTTATAAGGCTCTGGTGGACGGAAAGCACGAATCTCGGCGGCCGCTTGGCCTACACGTTGTTTGTCGATTCCGGAAACTACGATTGTAGTTTGGTTAGGGCATTCAGCCTTAATGCCTTCTGGCAACTGGTAATCTACTGGATGGGAAAAACCCAAAGTTAGATTAAGCACAGAGCCTTTAGCGGCAACACGGTAACCAACACCTTGTAACAACAAAGTCTTAGAGAAACCGTCGGCTACACCGATTACCATGTTATTGACCAAGGCACGGGTGGTGCCGGACATTGCAATGGCTAGCTTACTATTGTTGCGTGCACCGAAGGTAAGGAGGTTATCGGCTTGGTTAACTTCTACATCGTTATGTAGAACCAAGTCTATAGAGCCTTTACCACCTTTAACGGTCAAGTCGCGACCATTAAGGGTTGCGGTCACACCTGAGGGCAGCGCCACAGGGCTTTTTGCTACTCGTGACATGTCAACTCCTTAGAATACAGTACAGATGACTTCACCACCGATACCAGCAGCGCGAGCTGCACGGTCGGACATGACGCCATGAGAAGTTGTAACAATAGCCACACCCAATCCACCTTCAACGGTAGGAATGGAAGAAGCGCCTTTGTACACGCGTAGAGAAGGCTTAGAAATGCGCACAATCTTTTCGATTACAGGCTTGCCTTCATAATATTTCAAAGTAATGGTTAATTCCGGCTTGGTACCTTCAGCAACAGAGATGTCGCCTATGTAACCTTCGCTTTGGAGGACCTGCGCTACTGCTACCTTCAACTTTGAAGAAGGCATAGTGACTGAAACTTTAGCAGCCATGTGCGCATTACGGATGCGAGTGATCATATCCGCAAGGGTATCTTGCATACTCATTTGAGTGAGCTCCATATTTTAACTTTTGTACAGCATCACCTAAGTAACGCTTACCAAAAGCGTGACCAGACCTGAAGCCGGTATTGACTTCGGTTTCCAATCACCCGTTTATAAACTGGTCATGCCGCACAATGGCGTTACAACCGAGTTTTAAAATTGGCTTTGAAGCGTAGCGAGCGAGAGCTTAGCAAGGCGAAGTTGGTTTTTAAAGCGCAGTTTGCAGATTGCAAATAAGCATTTAAAAATCAACTTCAACGCCGCTAGGCCGAGCGAAGTAGCTTCACAGCCAATTTTTTACCAAGAGGCTTTCTTAAGCCCCGGCACATCACCACGCATCGCTGCTTCACGAAGCTTGATACGTGATAGGCCGAACTTGCGGTAAACCGCATGTGGACGACCGGTGATTTGACAACGACGCATTTGACGCACTGGGCTTGAGTTGCGAGGCAACTTTTGCAAAGCCATTTGGGCGTCCCAACGATCTTCATCGCTAGTGTTAATGTCGTTTAAAATCGCTTTGATTGCTGCACGTTTGACAGCAAACTTAGCTACAGTTTTTGTACGCTTGTCTTCACGCGCCTTCATGGAAGATTTTGCCATGATTATCGCCCTACTTTTTGAACGGGAAGTTCAGGGCTGTTAAAAGCGCCCGACCTTCGTCGTTGTTACGTGCTGAGGTGGTAATGGTGATATCCAAACCGCGTAGCTTATCCACTTTATCGTATTCGATTTCAGGGAAAATGATCTGCTCACGCACACCCATGCTGAAGTTACCACGACCGTCGAATGACTTAGGATTTAAGCCTCGGAAGTCACGGATACGAGGGATAGAAATATCTACCAAACGATCGAAGAATTCCCACATTTGCTGGCCGCGTAGAGTTACTTTACAACCTACTGGCCAACCTTCACGCACTTTAAAGCCTGCAATAGACTTACGCGCTAGGGTTACAACAACCTTTTGACCGGCAATGGCTTGTAAATCAGCCACGGCGTTTTCGATCATCTTCTTGTCGCCAATGCCTTCACCCACACCCATGTTAAGGGTGATCTTAGTGATCTTTGGAACTTCGTTAACGTTAGCTAGCTTTAGCTCTTCTTTGAGTTTAGCCGCTACTTCGTTTTTGTATAATGCTTTTAATCTTGACATAGTCCGAATCCCCTTATGCGCCAATCACTTCGCCGCTGGACTTGTAGATACGTACCTTTTTGCCGTCTTCAAGAATCTTGAAGCCAACACGGTCGCCCTTGCCAGTCGCGGAGTTGAAAATAGCAACATTAGAAGCAGCAATTGGTGCTTCCATATCAATGATGCCGCCAGGTTGGTTCGTCATTGGGTTTGGCTTCTGGTTTTTCTTAACCATGTTGATGCCAGACACAATAAAGCGACCGTCAAGGACTTTGGCGACGGTGCCGCGCTTGCCCTTGTCTCTGCCTGCAATAACGATAATTTCGTCATCGCGCTTAATCTTTACCATTTTAGTATCCTTTCCTACAACCTTCTCACACTAGAAAGAGCGCTGTTGCGCTCTCTCCATAAAACACCCAATTGTGCTATCTGGGTGCTTAAGACCTAAGCCTTAAAGTACTTCAGGTGCCAGGGAAATAATCTTCATAAATTTCTCGGTACGTAACTCACGCGTTACTGGGCCGAAGATACGTGTGCCGATAGGGGCGTCTGATGCATTTAACAACACAGCAGAGTTAACGTCAAAACGGATGATAGAACCATCCGGACGACGTACACCTTTACGGGTCCGTACTACAACAGCTTTAAGCACCTGGCCTTTCTTCACCTTACCGCGTGGAATTGCTTCCTTAACGGTAATTTTGATGACATCGCCGATGCCTGCGTAACGACGGTGAGAACCGCCGAGTACCTTAATGCACTGTACTCGCTTGGCGCCGCTGTTATCAGCAACGTCTAGCATTGATTCTGTTTGAATCATGGTTTACTCCAAACTATTAGGGCCAATTTCGCGCTCCTTAACCAGAAAATCTTCTAATTTAGGCGCCCAAAACTGGAGTTCCCTAGAAGCGAGGCGGGTATTCTACACCTTTGCGACGCTTTCTTCAATTTTTACCAAAGACCAAGACTTAGTCTTTGAAATCGGGCGTGTTTCACCAATAGTTACCAGGTCGCCGGTGTTACACTCATTGTTCTCATCATGTGCATGAAGCTTAGTAGAACGCTTCACATACTTATGATAGATAGGGTGCTTCACACGACGCTCAATCAGCACCGTGATGGACTTATCCATCTTGTCGCTGATGACCCGGCCAGTGGCGAGACGAGACTGCTCAGTTGCCGTCATATCAATTACCTGCCTTTTCGTTAAGAATAGTCTTTACGCGGGCGATATCGCGGCGCGCCTGACCCAACAAGTGGGACTGACCTAGCTGACCTGACGACTTTTGCATACGTAGGTTAAACTGTTCCTTTAATAGGTCCAGCAACGACGTTTGCAATTCGTCTACAGATTTTTCACGCATTTCAACAGTATTCATTACATCACCGTCCGCTTAACAAAAGTGGTTGCGAGAGGCAATTTAGCTGCGGCAAGCGTAAACGCTTCGTTAGCTAGCTGCTCAGAAACACCTTCCATTTCAAACAAGACTTTGCCTGGCTGAATTTGGGCAACCCAATATTCAACGTTACCCTTACCCTTACCTTGACGAACTTCAAGAGGCTTTTGAGTAATCGGCTTGTCTGGAAAAACTCGGATCCAAATTTTACCACCACGTTTGATGTGACGCGTCATAGTACGACGAGCCGCCTCAATTTGACGAGCAGTAATACGGCCACGACCGATAGCCTTAAGACCAAATTCACCGAAACTTACTTTACTACCGCGAAGTGCAAGACCGCGGTTACGGCCTTTATGCATCTTGCGGAATTTTGTGCGTTTAGGTTGCAACATTCACGTATCCCCTATTTAGCTTTTTTCGAAGCGTTTTTCTTTGCGGTGCGGACTTCTTCCAAACCACCCAAAATTTCGCCTTTAAAAATCCACACTTTAACGCCGATGATGCCATACGTTGTATGAGCCTCATAGGGAGCGTAGTCGATGTCTGCACGGAAAGTGTGCAATGGAACGCGTCCTTCGCGGTACCATTCGGAACGCGCGATCTCAGCACCACCAAGACGACCACCTAACTGAATCTTGATGCCTTGGGCACCCAGACGCATGGCGTTTTGTACGGCACGCTTCATGGCACGACGGAACATAACCCGACGCTCCAACTGACCAGCAACACTTTGTGCAACTAGTTTGGCATCCAATTCTGGCTTACGGATCTCTTCGATGTTGATGTGCACAGGCACGCCCATCATCTTAGAGCATTCGTTACGTAGCTTTTCTACATCTTCGCCTTTTTTACCGATAACGATACCAGGGCGAGCTGTGTGAATTGTAATACGTGCATTTTGAGCAGGACGCTCAATTTCAATACGGCTTACTGAAGCACGCTCTAAACGTTTCTCCAAAAAGGCGCGTACTTTTAAGTCCTGCAACAGATTAGTCGCATAAGCAGAGCGGTTTGCATACCAAGTAGAGGTATGGTCTTTCACTATACCAAGGCGAATACCCGTAGGATGTACTTTCTGACCCATGGTAGCTCCTATTTCTCAGCGACTTTGACGGTGATATGGCACGAGCGCTTCAAAATCTGGTCGGCACGGCCTTTGGCACGTGGACTGATACGCTTCATGGTCATACCTTCGTCAACGAATGCGGTAGTGACCGTTAATTCGTCTACGTCGAGACCGTTGTTGTGTTCTGCATTAGCGATAGCTGAATCCAAAACCTTCTTTACTAGCTCAGCCGCTTTCTTAGGGCTGTAGTTAAGAATGTTAAGTGCTTCACCTACGCGCTTACCGCGAATTTGATCGACAACCAAACGCGCTTTTTGAGCAGATATTCGGGCACCCATATGTTTTGCGGTGACTTCCATCATATTCTCCATTAGCGCTTGGCTTTCTTATCAGCAGCATGGCCCTTATAGGTCCGTGTTGCGGCAAATTCGCCGAGTTTATGCCCTACCATGTCTTCAGTTACGAAAACAGGTACGTGTTGGCGTCCGTTATGGACTGCAATCGTCAACCCTACAAAGTTAGGGAAGATCGTCGAGCGACGCGACCAAGTTTTAATTGGTCGGCGGTCGCTGGCTTCAACTGCAGTCTCAACCTTTTTCAACAAATGAAGGTCGATGAATGGACCTTTCTTAAGTGAACGTGGCACAGCCGTATCCTCTATTTAAGTTATTTAGCGTTACGACGACGAACAATAAGTTTGTCGGTACGTTTGTTGCTACGAGTTTTGTAACCCTTGGTAGGAGTACCCCATGGAGACACAGGATGACGACCACCAGAAGTACGACCTTCACCACCACCATGCGGGTGATCAACTGGGTTCATTGCCACACCGCGAACGGTAGGACGAACACCACGCCAGCGGGAGGCGCCAGCCTTACCCAATGACCGAAGGCTATGCTCGGAGTTGCTTACTTCGCCTAGAGTGGCTTTACACTCAACGCGAATTTTACGCATTTCGCCGGAACGTAGACGTAATGTGGCGTAATCACCTTCACGCGCTACCAGTTGCACAGAGGCACCAGCAGAACGAGCGATTTGCGCACCCTTACCTACTTTCATTTCAACGCAGTGCACTACGCTACCCAAAGGGATGTTGCGTAGAGGCATGGTGTTACCACTCTTGATTGGTGCATCAACACCAGAGATGATTTGGTCACCGGCCTTCATGCCTTTAGAGGCAATGATGTAACGACGCTCACCGTCTGCATAAAGCACAAGTGCGATATTAGCGGTGCGGTTTGGATCGTATTCAATACGCTCTACAGTGGCTGGAATGCCATCTTTATTGCGTTTGAAATCGACCAAACGATAATGCTGCTTATGACCACCACCGATGTGACGAGTAGTGATACGACCGTTGTTATTACGGCCGCCAGACTTTGACTTCTTCTCTAACAAAGGAGCATATGGCTTGCCCTTGTGTAGATCAGCGTGTACGACTTTAATGACGTGACGGCGACCCGGAGAAGTAGGTTTACACTTTACAATTGGCATGTGCTTCTCCTTACGCCTCAGCGATGAAATCGATGTCATGACCTTCCGCTAAGCGTACGTACGCCTTACGGATATTGTCCTTGTGACCAATGCCATAACGGGTGCGTTTAGTCTTACCCTTAGCATTAAGTACACGGACAGAAGCCACTTTAACTTCGAACAACTGCTCAACAGCCTTTTTGATTTCTGGCTTAGTCGCATCCGCGGCAACGCGGAAAACAACTTGACCGCCATCGTCAGCAACGATAGTGGCTTTTTCAGAAATGTGCGGGCCTAGCAGCACTTGATAAATACGTTCTTGGTTCATCCTAGCAACTCCTCGATCTTCTTCAGAGCAGCAACGGTAACAATAACCTTCTCGCTTCCTACCAAGCTAACAGGGTTAATGCCAGCGGCATCAACAACGTCAATCTTAGGAATGTTACGAGCGGCCAAGTAAAGACCCGTTTCTACTGCTTCAGTCACAATTAGCGCATCGGTAGCACCAAGCTCAGCAAGCTTAGCGATCATTGCCTTAGTCTTGGCTTCAGCCAATTCAAAGGTTTCAACAACGATCAAACGCTCTTGACGTACTAGCTCGGCTAAGATGCACTGCATCGCCGCACGGTACATCTTGCGATTAACTTTTTGTGAGTGATCTTGAGGACGAGCTGCAAATGCACGACCACCACCAACCCAAATAGGGCTACGGATAGTACCAGCACGCGCACGACCAGTGCCTTTCTGACGCCAAGGCTTACGACCGCCACCGCTCACTTCTGAACGGGTCTTTTGCTTGCGAGTACCTTGACGGCCGCCAGCTAGATATGCAGTAACTACTTGATGAACAAGCGCTTCATTGAAGTCACGACCAAAGGCTACTTCGGACACTTCAACAGAACCACCTGCGACAAGATTTAAATTCATGATATTCTCCTAAGCCTTACCGACGGATTTTGACGGTAGGTCTAACGATCACATCACCACCTGGTGCACCAGGAACAGCGCCCTTGATCAACAACAGATTATTTTCTGCGTCAACACGAACGATTTCTAGTGATTGGGTAGTAACTTGTTCAGAGCCCATATGACCCGCCATTTTCTTGCCTTTCCAGACACGACCGGGGGTTTGACACTGACCAATAGAACCGATAGAACGGTGGGAGATAGAGTTGCCATGGGTAGCATCTTGCATGGTGAAATTCCAACGCTTAATACCGCCCTGAAAGCCCTTACCTTTTGATTGGCCTGTTACGTCTACTTTCTGGCCAGCTTCAAAACGCTCGACAGTCAGTTGATCACCAACAGAGACTTCTTCGCTATCAACATTGCGCATTTCCCATAAACCACGACCAGCAGCAGTATTTGCCTTAGCAAAATGGCCTGCAGCAGCCTTAGTAACGCGTGAAGCGCGACGCTCACCAACAGTCACTTGAATAGCTGCATAGCCATCTGTGTCTACTGTCTTCACTTGCGTTACGCGGTTGGGATCAACCTCGATAACGGTGACTGGCACGGAATCACCTGCTTCGGTGAATACACGGGTCATGCCCGCCTTCCGTCCGACTAATCCAATAGTCATTGTATTACCTCAAATTGCCAGTTGTGCACGGGGCTGCTTACCCACTACGGCTGGCGATAGACGCCAATTGCACGAAAAAAATAAAATGCAGATTTAAAGCGCTGCCACGCTGCCTTTCGGCCTATACCATTCGATTAGCTCAAGCTGATCTGAACGTCTACGCCCGCAGCAAGGTCTAGCTTCATCAACGCATCTACAGTTTTTTCTGTAGGGTTAACGATGTCTAGCACACGCTTGTGGGTGCGGATTTCGTATTGATCACGTGCGTCTTTGTTGACGTGCGGTGAAGTCAAAACTGTAAAACGCTCTTTGCGAGTAGGTAGTGGAATAGGACCACGAACCTGCGCGCCAGTACGCTTAGCAGTATCTACGATTTCCAACGTAGAAGAATCGATCAGACGATGATCAAAAGCCTTTAACCGAATACGGATTTTTTGGTTTTGCATTATCGACTACAACCTTCATTAAAACGGGTTTAAATCTAGCCCATTTCTGCGCCAAAAAGCATAAAACCTTCTGGCCCGAATAAAATGGGTACGAGATTGTACGCGATTGAGTGGGCATACGCAAGCGGGGTTTAGGCCAAAACCAGAGCCAATGGATAACAAATCAAGTAAAACGGTGAGGTATATAAATGCTGTATATTTCGCCAACCACCTGCAGCAGCTTTGAAGTGGTGTGTGTAATCTTGCCACAGCCTATCCAAGCTTTGGGGGTCTATAATTTCCATACCGTACAGGCCTAACTCAAACTGATGTAATGCCAGATGCCACGGGCCATAGAACTGGCGCCGCTGTTGTTTCAGCTTATTAGTGTAGTTCTGCATGTTTTGGTTTTTTGCCAGCAAATGAAACTCCATGGCAATGGCGGCTGCTTCGCTTGCCACAATGCCAACGGGCCAATAATCGAGCTGCTGCCACCTCTGTTCCAAATCCAACGCATGGCCAACCTCGTGTGCAAATGCCAATACATCTACAAGCTGATTATTGGCTGCCAATTGAATAAACGCACCTGCACTGGTCATAATGCATAAGTTACCAACACTCGTCCCAGCGACCATACGTAAGCGACCCTGTTGAATTAAATTACCTAGCCGCCTCTGACCTAGTGCTGGCAGGGCACTTTGAATGACAGCTATGGCTTCACCAATAGGTAGCTTCCACGGTGTACTATTAATAGGCCCCACACCATCATGTAAATAATGCCTGTCGAATAACTGCAAATATTGCGAAAGGGCAACGTTATTGTCTTGCAAGCGCAAGCTCAGAGCCAACGGCAAACTTTGGTTAACCAACGGATCTAGCGCAACTCTGCGCGCTAGCATTTGGCACCGAAGGTCATCGTCAACACAATCACTCAACCAGCGACGGCCCGACTCGGCGATTGCCAAACCATTTGGGTGTGAGCAGTACTGTTCCGCGACTGACTCTCCTGTCGCAGTTAAATACGCCAATTGCTCCCTAAGCATCTCGCCCAATAAGCCTACGTGGCCAACAAAGCGCCCATCAATGTGTAAACAGCTTAAATTAGCTTGGTTAATAAGTGCGTCATTTAGGTGAGCATACGCAAGCGTAGTTCACGTCTATCTAGTGAGCCACCAACCAACGCCATAACCGCTCTAACGGGCCCTGGCCACAATGCTTGCGCCAGACCACGGCAAACACCAACTGCAGCAGTGAATATGCGGTAACCACCGCCAAACACTCCAGCCGAGATAGCTGCCCCCATAGGTCTGGCATGAGCCAACGGAATAGCAACACCATGGCCACAGACTGGCCAAGGTATAAG